>Ga0255211_1000522_pt1 | contig 13631 bp, 8 predicted proteins | sample Miss_Yuk_RepB_8d_FD_183036 | JGI IMG/M metagenome (GOLD analysis project Ga0255211, IMG submission 183036) | Freshwater microbial communities from Mississippi River, Louisiana, United States - Miss_Yuk_RepB_8d | ecosystem: Environmental > Aquatic > Freshwater > River | place: USA: Louisiana...
ATCCGCCGGGATGATCGTCCGTCGCCCTCGCTCCACCAAATTCCCCATTTTATACAATTCCAAGTCATAAATGATATGCGTGTCTGGGTCTTCCGCATATTCTTTCCCACTCACAACCAATTTGCGTAACGTCATCGTCTTCTCCTGTTTATTCAGTTTTTTTGTCTTGTCATCCTCTTCCGTCGCGATATTGGGCTGATAGGCCAGCGTTTCTTCGCCTACCCCCGCACCAAATGAATAGCACTGAAGGCGCTCTTTCGCAGTAGCATTCGCATGAATCATACAATCAAACGACGACTCCTTCACCGCCGTTAATATCTGACGTGTAATCCGCTCTTTAATATTAGAGATTTCATAAAGAGATTGGTCGGTGCTCATCGGCGTCGTTCCGTCGGTTTTGCTCTTATCATGCATCCGAATATTCAACGACTCATCATTATCGGTTGCAATTTGACGTGCGGTGAATCGCATCAAATACAAAAATACATCTACTGTTCGCAGTTCTTCGGGTAGATCAACATGACTACAAATACGACGGGCGCGACCAATAATTTGTTCGGTGCGCACCGGGTGCCAATATGGCTCGGTTATATGAACATAACGCACATTACGCAAGTTAATACCTTCCGCACCCGACGCAGTAATCATCAATATTTTGATCACTTCACCATACATGTTATTCGTGAAACGCGTCGAAAGTTGCTCCGTAATCGTCTTCGGGACATTCTTCCATTTGCTATTGAAAATATTACGGATGATTTCCTTCTCTTCTGCTGACTCTGTTCCGGTATAAAGCGCAAAACAGGGTCGTTCTTGTTCTTCTGGTGTCATATCAATCGTCCAATCACCCAACGATGATTGTTTAATTTTGAATTGAGAAAATCCATTTGTTTCCAATATGAGCTTGATAATTCCGATGCCTTCTAATGTACGAAACTGACTATATACCAGATGAAGACCGATATGTGATTTATCAAGAATATTATGAAGTAAATGAAGGAATTTTGGACTATATGTCGCGAGTTCTTCCGGAATAAGGAAACTTCCCGCGCTCACTTTCAAGTCACGTAATGCTTTTGTAATTGCAGCATCATATTGTCCTTTATAGTCAGTTTTACTCGTGCTTGCCGATTTTTTGGTTGAACCCGCCATTACAGCTGCGACTGCGTCGGAGTGTTCGCCGGTAATGATCATTTCAGCGTCGTCTTCATCATCACCGCCACCTTCGACGATTCCATCAAGCATATTTTCGTCCATGAGCACGACAGCGCCTTCGTCATCGCCTGTTCCTGCCGCCGCCGCCACCGCACCTTTGGGCTTACGACCGCGTTTTGCCGGTCCTTTCGCTGCCGGATCCATCGATCGAGCAATTCGTGCTGCCAACATTTCGGCAGTCTCATGCGCATCGCCAACAACTCCCGAATCTGGCATACGACCCAAAGCAGCTGACTTTTCAATTTCACTCGCCGATGTCGCGTCATCGCCCGGTAATGGACGGCGAATCGACGCAGGGAAAACGAAATTACAAAAAGCGCGGGAAAAAATACGATATGTGGATGAAACGTCGTCGTAGATACCTTCACCGTCTGCACCGCCACTCTTCCCCGCAGCAGCTGCAGCTCCACGTTTCTTCGCCTTCTTCTTCATATTCGATTCTTGATTACGTTCCAGATCGCGCACACGAGAGTAAATTGCGAATTGATAGTCACTCATTTCAACTTCAACAACATGGAAATTTGTGGCGGCGTCATACATCGGCAACAGTTTTTCCTGCGCACTTCGAAAATAGGAAGTGAGACCGAGAATACGACGAATAAACAGGTCGCGGTTCTTGAATTCTAATGTGTTTGGGTCAATAAAATAACCGTTGAATTCATCCAATTTATCCGGAAGAGCCGTGAAGGGCGTTTGTTTGTTGGTGGACGCTGAGATCACCGAAATTCCATTTTCGCGAAGTTTCTGGACAATTGCGCGTTCAAATGCGGCGTCTGAGAGAAGACCATTTTCGGTGGAAGTTGTATCAATGACTGCGACACTTCCTGCCTCCGCTGCCCCTGCCCCTGCCGCCGCCGCCGCTCCGCTATCGCTCATCTTCGCACTTGGGTCGCCGCGTCGTATCACCCCCCGATATTTTGATGAAACGGCGTCATAATCGCGGACAAATCCAAACGGATTGCGTGTAATCATGAGTTTCTTCGTGCGAGTATTGTAATCCATATAATCAAATGAAAGACCGATACCGTGGGCAAAACCTGCCTTCGCAGCAGCAGCTGCCACCGTCGCACTGGCCTTACCTCGTCCAGAGGGAGCACCCGCCACTGTGAGACCAAATATCGATTTGAATGTATCGAGTGTAAGCCGACCTCCGGCCCCGCCTTCGCCCGCTTTTGCCGCGGCTCCGGCCCCGCCTTCGCCAATCGTGAATACCCAGTTATCGATATTCCCGCGCAGAATATTGAACAACACCGCGATTTCATTCGGATAATTAATAATGGGTGTTCCTGTCAATAATATAACTTTCGCGTTCTGCGCAGTTAATAAAAAGTTGTATAATCGAAACGCCATCGCAGTCGGGCGTTTGAGTTTATTCACGATACGACTAACAAAATTATGCGCTTCGTCGATCACCACCACCTTATTATCAAATGGGTTTTGTGTATAATCGTCCGTCATGCTTTTCAATTTCTCTGCCCGAAGACCGTTGTAATTAATAAACTCGTATTTCGCATTAATCATCTCGTCGATTTGACGATCAACGCGAACACGTTGGCTGGGTGTAAGTTCCGTTTCATAATTACTAGGTTTGGTCACATTCACCATCCATGCGCCACCGTTCGCGCGAACGAATTTGTCATCTTCCAGCATCAAGATTTTCGATAATATTTGTGTAAGCTCCGGATTGCCGCGCGATTCGATGAACTCCCAATATTGATTTTTCTTATACATGAGGTCTCCGCATTTTGTCTTCATTTCTTCGATATAATTCATACGAAGCGAAGCCGGTGTCATAACAACAATTTTCTTGAATGTTTTCAGACCTTCGGCGATGGCGATGGAAGAGCACGTTTTACCACTTCCCAAACCATGGAATAAGAGTAAGCCGCGATAAGGCGAATAAATATTCAAGTAATCGCGCACAATCTTCTGGTGTGTAAGAAGCGCCACTGACGCTGAGTCATCTCCGCCATATAACGATTCGCATGTAATATCGCTTTCACCAGAAGTCAATTCTTCACGGTATGGACGAAACAGCGCGTTGATATATTGAATAAATTTCGCGCGATTATTCATGTAAAATTCGGATGCTTGAACTTGGGGAAGAGGGCGTGGAGGCGGGAGTCGTCTCGCTACGACTGTATCACCCAGCTTATATGCGGCAATATTTACTGTGCTGTCTTCACGTTCTGCTATTTTCTTAACAACTGCTTTAACGCTCGCAGATGCTGCCGAAACAGAACTCGTAGCAGCAGTCGCCGCTTTGGGTTTGGGACGAATTATACGTTTTTTCGGTTCTGTTGGTTCAGCTGGTGACTCTGCTGCTGCTGCTGCTGTTGCTGTTGCTAGTGACGAAGCAGGTTCTGCGCCCGCTTCCTCCACTGCGCGTAACTGATCAAACGCGGGCGGTTCGTTCGCTTCCGCAATCGCGATTGCTGCATCTGTTTTACTGCGTTTTACCTGTTCATCTGATGGCAATATCGCACGTTTTCCAAGTTTAATCGGAACAGCCGAAACCGGCAATTCTTTTGATAAATCGTCGTTGATTTCCGCTTCCATTTCTTTATTACGAATTTCGACGGTATCATCTGATCTTCGCGGCATCTTAAATGAAGAAAAAGACCCTTTTATTTTTGCGATGAAAGCATCACGGTCAATATTCGCAAGATGACGTTCATCAAGAAATACGTTTGAATCTCTTTTTCTAGTGCTGCCGACCGCCGCGGCTTCTCCCGCTTCTCCTTCAACGGGCAATTCAGGCTTAAATTCTTCTTCTCTTTTTTCTCGCATCGTCTTTCTACCCACCAATGTAGAAGGCCTTTTCAGTAATTCACTCGGTAATTTACGAGAAAAATGAACGACAACCCCTTCTTTCACCGCAGTTGCGCTACTAGAACGCCCTAATACCGGTCTACTCGTAAGATTATATTGTTGTAAAACATTCATATTACTAACATATACCGTTATATTTATTTCGGAATTCTCGCGATTTGTTTGATCGCCATTTCACATGTCATTTGTTCCGCCTTTTTCTTAATTTTATGAGAAGCACTCGCGAAGAATATGAATGCTTTCCCGCCATTTTGCTCGCAAATCCGATGAACATCCACAAAACCATTCGCCAACGATCTGAATGGTATTGCTGCGGAAGGTTGTCCTATCACTTCGTGTAATGGTTGTCCTAAACATAAATACAACCCCATTTCATATCCGGCATCAGGATCCCGCGACAATTCAATATAGTCAGGGGTAGTCTTGAATTCTTTCTGAATTTTGACTTGAAGAATGTTTTTATAATTGTCGTCATTCTTGATGAGGTTTGTCCAGTCGATATGTCGTTCGAATACGGACTCGATGAATATCTGCGCGATCTGAAAACCTGGTCCGCATGTGAATATTTTTTCAAACCATTTATCGTCATCGTGAATCGGAACGCGGTTGAAATCTAGAAAGAGCGCCCCGATAAACGCTTCAAATAAACACCCCAATTTTTTCAGATTGGTTCTCGTCTTCTTTTCTTCCGAGTGTTTCGAAATAATATACCAACGGTGAAGTCCCATTTCCAGCGCAAATTTGCCGATAGTTTCGTTTTTCACGATGGCAATTTTCTTCTCGGTCATGAAGCCTTCATTCTCTTTAGGAAAACGGCGATAAAGATAATATTTCGTAACACATTCAAGAACCCCGTCACCGACAAATTCGAGACGTTCGTTGGATTTGGTATGAAGCGGCATCGCGCCTTCGGGTCGTTCCATAAAGGATACATTTTCAAGTTCGTTGAGTGCTTTTGGGCGTTTCGTGTATGACTTATTGACGAAAGCACGTTTATATAGTTCGAGATTATGAACCTGTGAAGGCACCCCATATTTCGCAAGAATTGCTTCGATGTCCGCCAACGTCACTTCCACGTTTTCGGTGTTGTAGGGATTAAAGACATAACGATCCTCATCAACGCGTATAATATCGTCGTCGTTGTATATGTTTTTACCGGTTCGCGCGCTTTCGCCAACGACGCCATCGCCGCCCTCGCCGCCATCGCCGCCATCGCCGCCATTTTCGGAAACATTTAGAAGTATATTTTCATTTTCTGAATTCTCGGTGTCGGAACTACTTGTATTTTCGGCGTGGACAGCGGCTGGATCGCGAAGACGAAACATTATCAAATTCAATTCAATTCAATTCAATTCAATTCAATCCAAATAACTGATATGTATCAGCGGATGTATTTAAGCAAAATCCAATCAATTTTTTATATCGGTAATATTTATAATTCAGTAATTTAAAATGGTGTTATCTGGTAGCAAGAGAGTTTCTGGTATTCGTTCGCTTACAAACAAAGGATGCCATTTCGGCAGTATGCCCGGTTCTGCCCCCAAGGTTGGCCGTGGAACTTGGACCTCGGTCGCTTATCGCCAGGGTGGTATGACATGCGACTGCTTGTCGAAGATTCGCTTCGCAACATGCGCAGAACAGTATCAGTATTTGAAGGATAGAAACCTTATCTTCAACTGCAAGCTTACTGGTGGTGTTGGTCGTCAGCCCTTCACCAAGAACTGCAAGGCATAAACCTTCGCGCGTTCCGCGTCATGGCAATTAGATTTGCCTTTAATTTTATTTATACGATAATTATATAACTGTAATTATGGTAAATAGCAAAGTTGCTCGACGTGTATTATTTAACAGCACCGGTCCTACGAATGCGATTCAGACAGACACACGACATGGTGGCGGCGACAAGAAGGGTGGAGCACCCCCCGCAGGAACCGGACAGATGCGCAGCTTCGCGATGAGGAACACGATCATGGAACCCGCGAAGAATAAGGACTTTTTATTTCGGTTCATCGAGAGATTAGCACCGGCACGTCATTCTGGCCCGAAGTTATAGATTCCATTCCATTCCATTCCATTCCATTCCATTCCATTACATTACATAAAACGTTTTTCATAGTATGATTATAGATTTCATACCATGAAAATCGAAACCGATTTGAAGCTCGATTTTAGCGATGTTCTTTTTCGCCCCAAACGTTCATCTCTCTCGTCACGTGGAGAAGTAAATCTCACACGAGAGATTATTTTTAAGAACGGCGTGAAATGGACCGGTGTTCCAATCATCGCCTCCAACATGGACACCGTAGGAACGTTTGAAATGTATAATGTTCTTCATCGCCACAAAATCATCACTTGTTTTCACAAGCATTACAATCTTTCGGATTATGCGGCGGCAGCCTCTACGAGAGATTTAGACCGTAACTATTACATGATAAGCACAGGTATCACCAAGAGCGATGAAGAAAAGTTGGATCAGGTCATCGCGCTTCTTGACCCATTATTCGTATGTATTGATGTTGCGAATGGTTATATGAAGGCATTCGTCGATTTCGTCAAAAAAATTCGAGAGAAATACCCACAGTTGGTTATCGTATGTGGAAATGTCGTATCACGAGAGATGGTGGAAGAGCTCATCATGAACTGTGGCGCAGATATTGTAAAAGTCGGGATCGGAAGTGGAAGTGTATGTATTACGCGGCTACAAACCGGTGTAGGTATGCCGCAGCTCTCTGCTGTTATCGAATCGTCGGATTCTGCTCACGGACTCAACGGGTTTATTGTATCGGATGGTGGATGCACCACACCCGCAGATATTGCGAAAGCGTTTGGCGGTGGTGCCGACTTCGTGATGTTGGGAGGGATGCTGGCGGGACACGATGAGTCGGGTGGTGAAACCATAATAGACCCAACTAACGGCAACAACAAATACAAACTCTTTTATGGAATGTCGAGTTCGACCGCGATGGAACAGTATCATGGTGGTGTTGCGTCGCATCGATCGGCGGAAGGGAAAACAGTCAAGATACCATATCGTGGTCCCGTCGAAAGCACAATACTTGATATTTTAGGCGGGATTCGTTCAACATGCACGTATATTGGCGCAAAACGCATGAAAGATATTCCAAAATGCACGACTTTTATTCGTGTGACGAACCAAGTGAATCAGATTTATTCTGGAAAAGAACATAAGGCATAATTCATATGACCATATATTGATAATCATATTACATACATACGAATCGACTCGTGAATATGCTTATCAAAATCGATTGTCGAGAGAAAGAGTTACTCGATATTATGAAACCTGCGATGGAACCTACTACCGCCGTGCCAGCACCCGCACAAGAACCCGCACCAGAACCCGACCATTATATTATGGATCTAGGCGACGGAATGACGATGAAAGTGCCGCTTCCAAAAAATAAAGCGCTGCCAGCACAAAAAACAAGAGGACCAAAGACAAGACCTACCGTATCGAAATCTCTAGAACACCACGAAATCAAATCTGAGAGATTGCCACTCGGTGATGTTATTCTTCATGACCCTTCACATGGACAACAAAAAGACATCGTGATCTTCGAGAGAAAGACCCTCGCTGATTTGGCAGCAAGTATTCGAGATGGACGATATAAAGAACAGTCCTTCCGACTGATCGAGACCGCCGCAGCCACCGGATTTCACACCCACAATATCGTGTATATTATCGAAGGCGACCTCGCACGATATGACGAGAGACACAGCCAGATTACAAAGACAGCACTTCACAGCGCGATGGTGTCGCTGATGTATTATAAGGGATTTTCGGTGTTTCGCACGATGAATGTAGGTGAAACGGCGGACTTTATTTTGCATTTCGCAGATAAGGTGGCGAAAGAAGGTCCATTACCAGCGGCTGAGATTCCGACGCCGACGCCAACGCCGACGGCATCTTACAGCGAAGTCTCGGCGAAAAAAGAAAAGCGAGACTTCATCACACGAGAGAATATAGGCGAGATTATGCTGGCGCAGGTTCCAGGTGTGAGCGCGAAGATGGCGTCCGCGATTCTGACGAAATACGGCGGTTCGATTTACGAGTTTTTAGGCGATTTACATCGGAAAATCGCCAATTATGAAGAAAGTGTATCGCCGGAGATGTCGCCGCCGTCGCCGACCGAGGTGGTTCCCGAGAGTATAGAACCGATGAATAAGAACAAATACAAGCATGTTTCGGAGTGTTTTAAAGATATTACTGTTGATGGAAAACGTGGGATAGGTAAGCTCACCGTTGAAAAGGTGTGTTATTTTTTAGGGTGATAGTATAACTAGGTAGTGTAAAAATTATACTCATAATATTCATAGATGAATACTATTCCATTGAAGAGACCCGGACCTGGAACAGTTCCCGATACCGCTGATGTTGTGCGATCGAGTGCGGGCATGACAGGTATAAATAGGCCGGTTCAGTCCCCCTCCCCCAGTATGTCTACACCAGGTGGAGCTGCTGCTGCTGTGCCTTTTAGTCAATTCAGACCAGGTGGAGCTGCTGCTGCTGTGCCTTTTAGTCATTTCGGACCAGGTGAATGGACTATGGCGCACCCCCTCAGTGCGTTAGAGTCAGGTAGCCAAGCTGCTGCTGTTGTGCCATTCAGTTCGGGCGAACTTAAAGAAGATGATGATACTATATTACTTAATGTTTGTTTTGATGTACAGAAACAAATATATAAGATTAAAGAATTTATGTTTCAGTTTTGTACAGCGATAGAAAGAGAAAAGAAACAAAATGACCAAACAAAAGGTAATACTGATGGTGATGTCGGTACGAGTACCGTATCATATTGTATTCAACAAGCCATATCCATGATGAGCCAAGACGGAGAAATTATAAAATTACAAGAAATGGTAAGTAAAATACCCGATGTACTTAAAAGAAAAGATATCGGCTCCCTCATCCCGGATGCGTTATCCTTATTCGACCGCCTAATGCGTCAAAGCAATAACCGTAGCCGTCTCTTTTTAAATAACTGTCTTACTGGTGTAACCAAACTTACTGCTATCTTGAATTATGCTAGTGAAAAATGTGATCAGTTTTTGGCCAATCAAAAACAAAACCAAGCAGATAAAGAACGCAAAGCAATGATTGAGTTAAAATCGGAGAGGCTTCATGCTACTGCTCAACAAGACATTCATGCAAATGTATTGGTTGCTAGTCAAGATGAACTTGTTAATACTAGAGATTTGCTTGCTCAGTATATGCGGCAATGTAGTGATGATGATACTGAATGGAAGTCAACCTCATCGTTGTCTGCATCAACTCAATCATCCAGATTCTCATGTGACACAAATATATCGGTGGAAGAAGTTGTAGAGTTATATGATGACACAAGAATGTTATTACAAATTACTGGTGATCTTCAAGCGTTAAGTGCAGCGTTATTGATGGCTGGTGATATTCCCGGGGGTGAAGAACATCAATATAAAACTTACCTTATTGATAGGGCAATTTCAGGTTTACAAATTTTCAATAATAAGTCAAGAAGAGATACGCGTAAAATTAATAATGCTGCTGGTTATTGGCTGAGATCAGATAGCATATCTGGTGCACAATTTACAGGTAATCCTCATGCTGAAACTCTACAAATAAAGCAGGGTCATGAATCTGAATCTGATGAGTCTTACGCCGAAAGTAGTAATAGTTCAGAGTCTTCTTGGAGTTCTGCTGTCTCTAATCCTGTAGACACAACTGAACATATGGGGCTGACATTGGACGTGTTAATACCTAAACAACGGCTTGTGGTAAATATTGAAAGAGCTAAGGAAATGGATAGAGTTAGAAAACAACGGCTTTCAACGGTGTTCAACCAAATAAAGGCGCCCAACTTTACTGGTAATGCTAAATATGGATTTTTAACTATATTGTCGAACTTAGTATCTCAAGGAAAAGTACATGACTCCAAAACGGATGAAATAAAACCATTAAAGCTGCTGATAGAAAGTGATGGAACGAAAACTGTAGGTCTATCTGAAAGTTTTATGGATGCAAAAGCACAGAAAGCAACTAAATTTAATGTCACATTAGTATGGCTTCGCGAATATGTACTGCGTTTGAAGGTTGATGGAATGCACGACGCACAACGAGCTAGTAGTGGCGGAGCTAGTAGTGGTGGTGACGAAGAAAAGGAGAGTGGTTTCTTTAAAATTTTTTCTAAATTAAACAAGAAATCAGCAGAGAATATGGCAAGTAGAATATCAGATACAAATGAACATTCTGAATTTGTGAATAGTCCCTTTTTTGGCATATTGCAGAATCCGACATCACAATTTGAAACAGTCGCGCTGCGAGCGATGGAAGAACGAGTACTACAACAAAAGAAACGTTCTGTTATTACAATTGATAAATCCCAATTTAATAGTGAAGGTAATGGAAGATTATGTATAGATAATGCAAGCACTCTGGATATGAGTGTGATCGGTGCGGAGAGATTGGGTATGTTCTCAACATTATTAGATGGTGGCGCAAGTAATGATTGTCTTCATTGGATGTTCGGTCCAAGAAATTGTATTTATTATGCCGAAGCTAATGGTACAAGTCTTACGCTTCATATCTGTGAAATAGTGACATTCAAAAATGGTGTATATTGTATAAATATTTGCATTGAAATAAAGGAACGACGTAGTTTAGATGGTAGTAGAGAACATAGATATAGAACAATTCATACACTACCATTATGTGACGTTAATGGAAAATTTAAAGAGACATTCACCCCTATTGAATTAAATAAAGTATGTGTTTTATGGAATGGCATAATCGACGATGTTGCTAATGGTTTAATGCAACATAACGCGCTGAAAATTTTGGGACCAAATGTGTTAAAAGCAATTGGTGATGAAACTCAATTATGGGATACGCTAATAAGCGGTTTTCTCAAAAATGGTGGGTTATTGCCTTATTATTTACACACTAAGGTTGAAGATACAAATTGGCATACTTATAATCAGTTTGTAACTAAATTTAATGAATATATAATAAGAAACAATGTATTACCCACCTCCTCCAGTAACAGTGAGGACGAGTTAATAAAATTGTTTAAGAGAATAGCCAGTGATATAGATAGTCAAAACGGAACAAGCCATATTGATTTTATTCATAGTAATTGTATGAAAATTATCTTAGCGTCAAATGACCGTTTAAACCACGCAGGTACTGCACATTTTCATTTAGGAACTATGGGTTGTTCTACAGTTTTAGGTCATTTGAATCATACAACAAAATATGAAAATCCCCATTGGAAGTCATTATTAACATGTTGTCAAGGGAGAGTGCTAGCTAGTTCAATAGATGGTATAGTTATCAAGGCGTGTAACCCACAGGCTCTTGGTGTTACTTCTAATAGACAAACGGGGCTTGATAAGGGTTTAGTTTATCCTGATGAGAGTAGTGTCGCATCTGGATCCAATTCTAGTAGTATTGTTTCACGGGGATTATCGGTTAACCTTGAATTACTGGTACAATTACCGATCCGCAGAGTTTATGCGAGACAACATGCGGAAAATATAGCTAAAAGAAATAGCTCGCCCACCCTCCCACATATTGAAGAAGATATTAAAGAAGAAGATATTAAAGAAATAGAAGATGTATTAACAGAAGCAGATGAATTACTCCCAAACCCGGTATTATCTGCCCTAGAAATAAATGATGATGATGATGATGATAATGATTTTCATAGTGTGAGTGGTGCGAGTGGTGTGAATGCGAGTCAAGACCTCGGGTCTCAGCTCACACCACCGTATGTACCTTCTTATTATGATCCTAACACGGCGGATCATATGAAACAGGGTGGTAAAAGGTTCGGTGGCTCTACAAAACAAGTTAAAAATAAAAGTATGAAACGAAAACGAAGTAATAGTAAAAAATTTCCAACTAAGAAAAAAAGACAAAGTAAGAAAAAAAATACAATCAAAAAAGTAAATAATAATGTAAATATAAAACACAAAAATAAAACAAAAAAAATAAAAAAATAATATAAGATAATAATAAACAAAAATTAAATAATCTAATACTAAATCAGTATTACATCATTTACATGAACACCATTATCCCCTCCTCTTCTGCCGACAACACCGACACCCTCGCCAAATACGTAGTTTTAGGCATATTCCTTATCCTCGCACTCGTCGCTATCCAGTATATTTTCCGTAATCAGCTCGGGATGATCGAAGGTCTCACTAATCGAAAATCCAAATCGAACGAACCACTCGAAGACGAAAATGACGGCGACATCATCACCATCGCCAAGCGCCAGGAAGAGCTCACCACAAAAACACAGAAGTCTTTAAATATGGACTCGCATTATAATCATTACAACAAAATCATCGAAAATATGGACGAATGGGTGAATGCGAAGATCGTGAATTCTCTCAAAAACGTTTCTCGGGAAGTCCATGGTGAAGGCAAAATGGAGGACATCGTTCGACACATGAATGAGTTGAACACCATGAACAAATTCAAACTTACGCTGGAAGATTGCGCAAGGTATATCGACACGAAGTGACGAAGTGACGAGTGAGAATCACCACAAAATCCGACGACTCAAATTATTGGCGGAGTATTTATTTCTCCGCCAGTTTCCACGCATTCCGCTGGTGCGAGTAAGATAGGCGTCACGACGGCTCTGGTTTTGGTGTCGTGTGTAATCCTGGTATCCAATTTGACCGAAATAAATCCATTTATTATGATTTGGGTCAAATATTTTATACTTTTTTTCGGGTTTATCAGATGGATACAGTTTCGCGCTCTTTCCCAGATAACGATACGCCATTTTTTGAGCGATACGAGGGTTCGAGTATCGAAGCAATTTTTTTGTAAATATACGACGACGCATTTCTTATATTATACCTTCGTATAATTTTCATGAATGTGAATCGATCGATGTAATCATTTTGTCCATAATCTCTCGCGTTGTCGATACGATGACAGATTCGGGATTATCAACTGGATAAAGTGGATAAGGGAATTCTCTCCAACATAATGTCGCGTCATAATCCCACATTACAATTCTCTCGACACGTTCATTTGTATCCCCCGCCCGGTCGTCCAAAAAGACCTCCCAGCAATCTGCACCATCTCCCCAACCGCGTCGTTCGCTGCGTAACCACTTTCCAGCATACGCAAATGCCTTCGTAGTAAAATACCGCCAATCCTTCCGCCGTAATAGCGGAATATATTCCCACGTCTTTCGTGTTGCGTATGTATATTCGTAACGCTTATCCAGCGAAAATTGCCCATCGGGCATCGGCATCCGAAAGCATTCGATTTCTTCGGGGTGCGGCATCGTTGTCATCACCTTATGTAGTTATACAAGAATACAAGAATACATAAATACATAAATTAGGTTTATACGCTTTGCATGATTACGCTGCAGGGCGCCGTGCCTTCCCTATTTCAACATCTGCGCTACGACCCCGCGACACTGCATCACCCGCGTATCTCGCGCTCCGGTAGGTTTCATTAGCTGCAGGAACACGCATCGGCACCAGTGCTGACGTATCCGACCGCACAGCATCAGGACGTGTTCTGTCAATGTATGCGCCCGACGCCACCACCGACT
>Ga0255211_1000533_pt1 | contig 13434 bp, 12 predicted proteins | sample Miss_Yuk_RepB_8d_FD_183036 | JGI IMG/M metagenome (GOLD analysis project Ga0255211, IMG submission 183036) | Freshwater microbial communities from Mississippi River, Louisiana, United States - Miss_Yuk_RepB_8d | ecosystem: Environmental > Aquatic > Freshwater > River | place: USA: Louisiana...
ATCACCCCTCCTCTAATATCACCCCTCCTCTAATATCACCCCTCCTCTAATATCACCCCTCCTCTAATATCACCCCTCCTCTAATATCACCCCTCCTCTGCCTATATTAGTGCTTTCACTAAAAATGTTATTAAATATTAGGGCGCTTCGCGCCCTTATTTCAAGGTCAGATTATATTGGCTGTTACAATGGCATTTTTTTGTTTAATATATAATATGAATATTAAACAAACCAAAAACAATAAATACCGATTATTTATGGTTTTTTGATAATTAGAGGAGGGGGTAAGGGGAAAGTGCGCACCAATAAGGAACGCACCGCGCTTTTCGGAACGCACCAATAAGGAACGCACCGCGCTAGCTGGTGCGTTCCGAAAAGCGCGGTGCGTTCCTTATTGGTGCGTTCCGAAAAGCGCGGTGCGCACATAATACCTAAGGTTCCCCCTAACAGATGCGATACTGACGATGTTTCACATTCTCATATCCGATTTCCATTAATTCTGCTCCTTTATCAAAATTCAACATGCTATATCCAGCCAATTTCTCCGATTCTACATAATATTGATTTATTTCTCCTATAGGATTTATACAATTCTGATTCAGTTGAACCAATGGATTATTAAAATTCGTAAATATTATTTTTATTGTTCTTTCCAAGATTTCTTTTGTATTTGTGAGAGGTGTATTATCATAGACTTCACCTTCATATGGTGTAATATATGTAATATTCAAGTAATCCACCGCCACAGGTAAATCCACCAACAGTAATTCATTACTTATTACACCTCCATCCGCATATAATTGTCCTTCATATGCTATCGGTGGAAACATAACAGGAATCGCTGAAGATGCCATAAGCAATTCGACTTTGTCTTCATCTGGAATCGAACAATCAAATTCATATATGTCGAGAGATCCTGAATATAAATTGGTAGTACCCACTAATGTAAGTATTTCAGGCTCTTTATCTATCTGTCCTATAATCATCGATAAGGTTTTACGAAGAGGTTCTGTGTTCATAATAGAGATTCCAGTGGTTGGCAATACACTATAAATTTCGCGGTTTTTGAGAGACGAATAAATCGACGACGCAATTGTTATTCCTTCGTGAATATTATCATAATAAGAGAGAAATCCGGCATTTAATGCGCCAGCCGATATTCCAGTGTATAAATCATAGGAAACAGGTCGGCTTCGTTCTGTTAAATGTTTTAGAATTCCGATTTCAACGGCGCCATATGCACCTCCACCACTAAACGATAATTGATTAAATGTTGTCGATGTGGATACTGACAATAATGATACTGATAATAAAATAATTGGGACTATCATTCTTTTTTTATATTGTGGATAGAGAATAAATAATTCTATATCCAAATCATAGGTTTCGACTGTCACCTAAGTAGGTGATATTAGAGGATGCGATAAATGAGAGAGCAAACGAAGGGGTATAGCAGAGATAGAGGAGGGGAAGAGGAGGTGTGATAGGGGAACTACGTTCCCCTTACTTGGAGTGCCTCTAATAATCCATTCAGGCGTTTGTAAATAAAACTATTAGACATTCCAACATTTGGTTGAATCACTTTGAAATTGCTACCTCCATAATCACTATCATATACACTATAATCTACATCATAAAAATCATAAATATCATTATCATAAGTATAATCACATAATTCTACACTATCAATATGTCCGCCATCATCCAATAAATCAAAAACAGTAATCAGAAATTGTCTGAGAGAACGCATGTCTCTTACATCGTACATATAATGATATATATGAGAGTCATCAATATCGTGTCTTTCCATATTTCCAAAAACGTGATAAAAGTTCATAATAGGATCGAATTGAACATAACAAATATTGGTACACATTGTGTCAAAACTGTGATGTTCATAATTTGATAAACGCAAAACAAGATGAGATGTTAACATTCTAATAGATATTATAGATGATATTTACAACACTGGTATATTCTTTATATTATTCTTTTTTATCACAGTTTCGTTCATAATAATTTGAAAGAAATGCCGACATTCTGATTTGAATCTTCCCAAACTCCCGAGATTTTTATATAATTGGTTGTTCCTATATTTCGATTTTTGAGAGAACAATAATCAGTATTGATTAATTTATATTTCTGCTTTAAAAAATCCGCCAAACGAGAGATTTCGGTATATGTTTTCTCCGAATTTAATTGTTGAATATATGCGAATAATATCTGTTTTTCTATATTTGCGATTAATTGATAAAATGCCGTATCAATTGCTGTCCCACTCGTTTGAAATGGAAATAATATGTAAAGTCCGTTCATCGTATAATGCGGAGTTGAGTAAAAAACCTTGGTAAAATGCCCTCCGGGCATAACCATGTTTTTCTTTTTATCCAAGAACTCTATCCAATGAATTCGAAATTCTTTTTCTGAAATTGAGATTATCATTGTTGTATAGTTCGATGTATGATTATCTATAAGAAATCATAATTTTATATAGACACCATTTATATTTTATTTGTTATATCTCTCACGTGATTTATTCTAAATAATGAATTGTAGGATTCGCAACAATATGGACAGAATGTGATAATCGGTGATATTCTGCCTGTCCTTCATGGTCATACACGCTTTTTCCATCTTCAATCGCCAACATCGGATACATTAATTGTCGAGTCGGTGATTCCTTCGTTAAAATCCAATCCGCACTAAACTGTGCTTTTCCATAATTTTCCATTAACCAAGACCCGTCACCATATTTCGAAACCATTTTTTCGGCATATGCGCGAGAGACCATATACATCTGTGTCCCCCATATTTCGAAACCATATTCATAAAAACGATAATCGATTTTCTCTCCGGTTTCCAAATCTACATAGGCGTGTTTTCCACGATAACGAAAATCACCAATATTACTTTCAAATGATAGAGGATAAGTAATTAAATATCCCAATAGAAGTAAATCGATTTTCTTCTCTCGCACACTCACCATTAAATCCCCCAATTTATTTTTAAAATCAGCATCCAATATAATATCATCTTCACAACAAATCATATAATCACTGTCAGTTGTTGAATTGTCCAAGTAATCACGCATCATATCTAAATGACCGAACATACACGACCAGCATTTTTTAGTATGATCTGTTATATTTGGATATTGATTTGCGAGAGATTGAATGCGTGAATCGTCGAATGAACAACCGGGATGGAATATAGGGTCGAGACCACAAATTTTAAACTGATTATCCATAATCATTTGTCTCTCTTGATTCTTGTAGTTTAAAACATAGATAGGAATATTATTCATTTATTGATTTTGAGAGAATAATTATATCTCTTGGATAGTTTTTTCTATATTTTTTGCTTCGGCGGGCACAAAAGGATAGAATTTTCGGTATTCTACTGTATATGGACAACGACGATTTAGAAATTAAAGAAACTTGTTCGGAAGAAAATAATGGTAAATGTTCTATGAAAAAGAAAGAAGACGAAGGTTTTAAAAATAGTGATAACAACGATAACACCGATAAAGAAGAAAATCAGTTTTGGGGAGAGAATCCAAACATATTATTCGCCCAATCGCAAATCACCGAGTTTTTTCCTGTTGAAGATATGACATTCTCTCGTAAATTAAACGCAATCACACGTTTTTTAATTCTTGTTAGCATTGTCACTTATTTTTTCTTAAAGGATGTAACTGTGTTTTGGGTTTCTCTTGTTCTTGTCGGTTTTATTTATGGTTTATGGAAATATAAAAATATGGAATCACAAAAAAGAAAGATTGACACAGAAAACGCAGAAGGTTTTAAAAATCCAGCGGATAAGATTATGAAAGATCAATTGGATGCGAATCCGAAATTATCGACTCAAGTATTTCAATCACCAACTGCTGGTAATCCTTTAGGCAACGTATTAATTACAGACATTGTGGATGTTCCGAATCGTAAGCCAGCACCACCTTCTTATAATGAAAAAGTGAATAAGGATATTCTCGATAAAACCAAACAAATGATACAAAATTCGAATCCTGACTTTCCTGATATAACTGAGAGATTATTTGGAAGCATTGGAGACCAATTAGCACACGAACAATCAATGCGTCAGTTTTATACAATGCCGAGTACTACTGTCCCGAATGACCAACAAGCATTTGCTGAATTCTGTTATGGTGGAATGATATCGTGTAAAGAAGGTAATCAATTTGCTTGTGCTCGAAATCTACAGAGATATAACAACTACTAGGGGAAACCTAAGGTTTCCCCTTACCCCTTCCTCTAATTATTTATCTTCTCGTGTTGGGAGACGGTAGTCTCCCGAGTAAACCTTGATACAAACATAAATAAAAATATGTTGTAAAAGCCTAGTGTCTCCTTACCATCCGAACAGAGTGAGGATGGTAATTCTTAAGGAGGGTCTAACAGGGAACGTAGTTCCCTGTAAATTGAAAGACTATTTTGTAAAAATATTTATTGGCAATAACCAGACAATAATACGATAACAAGTTAAAATGTCAGTATTTGAAGAAGCATTCGCTCACGCCCGTTGGAAAAAGGCCTTACGAGAGATTATGAAACGTCCTGAATTCTCCGATATAAATCTTACACAAATGGGGTTTTCAACTTTTGATGAAGTCATAATATTTGTATATAATCATTGTAAAAGTGTAAAAGGTATTGGTAAGTTGGTAGCATATGACATTGCGGCTGCTATATGTAAGTTGAATAATATAAAAATCGATAAGGTTTATATTATTGGTAATGGACCAAAACGTGCTGTACAACTATTAGGTTGTAAGTGTTCTAAACACCGTGTTGAAAAGGGTTTATCTCTCAATTATGTTTCTATTTTAGACATCCGGACATCTATGTTTGAACGTTTTGGAATCCAACTCGATTTTGGTAATGACAATGATGACGCAGACATATATGAATCTTATATTTGTAATTGGCAAAAAAATATATAAGGGGAACCTTAGGTATTATGTGTGCACCGCACATTTCTCCCTATCACCCCTCCTCTTATAAAATAATAAAATAACAAAATAACAAAATGATAATAAAATAACAATAAAAAGGGTATAGTATATATATTATACCTTTTTTAACAAATGTATACACATCCGATTGGTTCTCGTTATCCCGCTCCCTATATTTCTTCTATTTGGAATTTCGGGAATCGTACAATTGTTATGAGAGGTCTTTGGATTTCTCTCGCGTCTGCTCAACAACGTCTCGGTGTATCCGCAATCACCGATGATATGATTCGAGAGATGGAAACCCATAAATCCGACATCAATACACATACTATCCACGAATATGAGAAGAAATATGGACACGATATTATGGCACATATTCACGCTTTTGGTGATTTATGTCCTAGTGCGAAGAAAATTATCCATAATGGTGTCACCAGTAATTTTATTAATGATAATACCGATTCTATTTTAATCAGGGATAGTATGTCTCATATTTCTCTCTTGGGAGAGAAATTATTTGATGTTTTAAAATCAAAATCTCTCGCTTATCTCCATATGCCAACACTTGCATACACGCATTTACAACCAGCACAATTAATTACAATGGGCAAACGTTTTACTATGTGGAATGCCGATTTATATGAAGATTTGAAACATATTCGGACAGCAATCTCTCAAATTCCTTTCCGTGGTGTCAAAGGCACTGTCGGAACTGAAGACACGATGTTAAAATTATTCGATGGAAATCACGAAAAATGTACAATGATTAACCATATATTGGCAACGGAATATGCTTTTGGAAAAGTAATACCGATTTGTGGACAAACATATTCTAGAAAATATGATGTAGAGATTTTTCATCGATTAAGCGCGATTTGTCAAACTATTTATAAAATTGCCAATGACTTGCGTTTATTAGCCTCTCATTCTCTCGTGAGAGAATATTTTACAGAACATCAAGTAGGTTCTTCTGCGATGCCTTATAAACAAAATCCGATTCATTTGGAACAGATTTGTTCATTATGTCGTTATGTTATTGGACAGGAATCTGTAATCTCTCAAACATATATTAATCAATGGTTAGAACGTTCTCTCGACGATTCCGCGGTTAAACGTATTATATATCCAGAATGTTTTATGTTAGTCGAATATATTCTTACAACTACTATTGATACTATTCGAAAATTAGTTGTTAATGAAGATGTCGCGAGAGAACAAGTTTATATGAAAATGCAATATGTTTTATCCGAGGAAATTATGATTCGCGGTGTAAAAATGGGATATGATCGACAAATGCTTCATGAAACAATAAGAAAATTATTGATTCATAAGGAAAACGATGATACAAGTACGGATAAGCATCTGTTAGATATTTATAAGAGTGATGAAACATTGAAACGAATTATTGAAGAAGGCGGGATTCATTTAAATCCACACGATTATATTGGACGTTGTGTCGAACAAGTCCGAAATTTCTATTCCGGATTATAACCATTTTTTATCGATAAATGCGACAATAGAGAATAAAATACCTCCCCAAATCGTATCCATAATTGCGAACCAGAGAGGATATTTTTTAAACATCGCATAATTCGTGAAATCGAAAATCGCATAAGTAGTTGCTCCCAATAAAAATGCTTTTGTTATACTCTTTCCATCTCTCGCAAAAGTTAAATAAGAAAACGCAATCGCTAAATAAACAATAACCGCACCTAGAGGTTTTAATTGAAGAGCAACACGTTGTACATCCGCAATTACGCGACCTGATAATTTGCTTGTGGAGAATAAATAAATAGAATCAACTATCACAAATAAAATAGCAAAACGAATTAAATTGAAGAGAAAATTCATTACTTATATCATAGATATATACACTATCTTATTTCATACCTATCATTTTTTTTACGATTTTTGTTACTGTCGTATCTACACAAAATAAAATATGAATAATCGTTCCAATAATAAGAAGTGCAATCAATGTTTTCCAAAAGGAGTATCCAGAGATTAGAGAGATAATAAAAGCACCAATAATTGTTAATGCTAAATCAACAACCGCAATTCCTAAGAAACGATAAGAATGAACACCTTCATTCGGTTTTCCAAATATATCTTTATATTCGCAAAACATTGTCATCTTGTTTTTGTTAGAGAGATTATTTTTTTATCCAGATTATATCTCTTATCCTCTATAGTTTGGTCGATTTTTCTTATTTGATATATTTTTTGCGCGTATTATGAATTTTATCTCTCTTGTTTGATTATGGAAACTAAAATAAATGAATCATTAATTCAAGAAACTGTGGATTTGGGAAATGAAATTATTAATGAATTAAATAGTTCTTTGAAGAGTACACGAGAGACAGAACAGATGATAGATGAATCTATTTTCTTTCATAAATCGGCGAAGAGAGTTTTAAGAGGTATGACATGGGTTGGTTATTTTATGAATTTATTCTCTCGCGAACCGACAATGGATAAAACGAATGTGACCCAGACAACTATATACGACCCTGAATATGTTTCATTTGATAATATTGATAGATTATTAAATCAATCAAGAGAGATGAATTCTTTATTACGCACACAAAATAAAGAATTAGAACATTTGGAAAATAAAATCGAAGAAAATAATGGATATGCTAAACAAAATTTACACATAATATCGAAGTATAACAATACCTGAACCACCCTTTCCACCATTACTATGTTTTCCTGAAGTAGCACCACCACCTTGACCACCATTTCCTGTATTTGAAGAGGCTGACGCACCTGGAAGACTGGAACTATTTGAATCATCATATTGTTTTCCATTTCCACCAGTTCCATAAGTTGTAGAAGAACCACTAATATTACTTGTAATTCCTGCACCTCCGGTTATACCGGAACCATTTGCTGTGTTTCCACCTCCTCCATAACCAGTTCCTCCACCTCCTCCACCACTACCTCCAATAGAAGTTATCAAATTATTTACTTTTGTTCCAGAACCAGTCAGTATTACACGAGACCTACCACCACCTCCTCCACCATCTGCGAATATTGTTGAAAAACCAGATGAATTACCCTTGATTCCATTGTTTTCATAAGCGCTACCTTCAAATGAACCTAACGATGTACCACCAAGACCACCATCTCCAACAACAACTGTATATGTCTGTCCCGGAACAACTGATATTGTACCTGTAAGTGCTACACCTGCACCTCCTCCACCTGCTCCTCCGCGGTCAAACGCACCACCTCCGCCTCCACCTCCACCAACGACTAAATAATCAACTGACGTAACATAGGCAGGTGCTGTCCAAGTAGTAGTTCCAACAGTAGTAAATGTCGACCGAGTTAATGTCGATGGAACATATATAGGTGTCGGAGTTGCGGGTGGGACATAAATACAACAAGTTTGATTTTTACATTTTGACGATTTTATATTTTTCGCTCTCCAATTCAAACTTGACATTCTTCTAATAATATCTTATTCATACATTATTAGACCTTTATACCCAATGAATATAAAAAACGGCTTAAAAAATTGATTTCTAATGAATACCAACTCGAATGTTGGTATCTAACTCGAATATAATCGAATCTAAAATGTCTGCGACTATTGCCAAAATCCCCAAGCGCAAATTGGTTGTTAAATCTATCGACAAAGAACCAACCACTTCGAAATCGACCAATAATAAGTCGAAAAAAAATGAAATCACTACTATCGAAATGCTCGGTGAAAAACTCGATAAATCATCTACGAATGCTGTTATCGACCAACAACTCGCCAAAAATGCGGAAACGACTTGTATCGAACAAGTTGTCGCCGATGAAATCAAAAACAAACAATCAACTGTGAATGCCAATACAAATGATAAATTCGAAACCAATGATTGGACCTCTCCTGATTATGATAAAGGACCTCTCGAACATCTCGGTGATTATATCGAAGAACCTTTCAAAATCATCGAATCTTATTTCGCTGGACAATATTCATCGCGTCTTGTTCGTCATCAAATCGAATCCTATAATCATTTTATCGGGGTTCAATTGCCGGAAACAATTCGTATGTTTAATCCTGTGAATATTAAATCGGAAAATGATTATGTTTTGGAAAAAGACCAGTATTTATTGGAAATCGAACTTACTTTCGAAAATCTGAAAATTTATCCTCCACAAATTTATGAAAATAATGGTGCTACCAAATTAATGTTGCCTATGGAAGCCAAAATACGTAATTTCACTTATGCTTCTACAATGACTGTCGATATTCACGTCAAATATATTGTCAGAGACACGGAAAATATGAATGAACCACGAGTAATTCATCGTGTATTCCCGAAAGTAAATATCGGTAAAATGCCAATCATGTTGAAATCCTCGATTTGTGTATTAACGCAACATTCTCATATCGAACCAGAAGTGATGGGCGAATGTCCTTATGACCACGGAGGATACTTCATTATTAAAGGCAGTGAAAAAACCGTTTTACAACAAGAACGCGCCGCGCAAAATATCGTCTATTGTTTCGACGGCAAAAACACTACGAAATGGAATTGGTATGCGGAAATCAAATCTGTCCCCGATCATAAATGTATCTCTCCCAAACAAACCGATGTAATGATCGCCAGCAAAAACAATGGATTTGGGTTTCCAATTTTCGTCGGTATTCCTCGTATCAAACAACCTGTCGAATTATTTGTTTTATTCCGTGCTCTTGGTGTGTTAAGCGACCGAGAAATCTGCGAATATATTGTTTTGAATTTGGAAGATGAACGACAGAGAGATATTCTCGACGCATTACGGGCTTCTATTGTAGAAGCCAATAAATATATGACACAAGAAGACGCATTGAGACATCTTATGTCATATGTTGCTTTTACTCCTATTAATATGGATAAAGAAACTGGTATCATAAAGAAACGTGAATTCACTATGGAAGTCCTGTCCAATGATTTCTTACCTCATTGTCATTCTGTCAAAGAGAAATTATTCTTCCTCGGGTATATGGTAAATCGTATAATTCAAACCAGTCTTGGATGGACACCACAAGATGACCGCGATTCTTATGTAAATAAACGTATTGACACGACCGGAAGTCTTTTGAATAACTTGTTCCGTAATTATTTCAATAAAATGGTAAAAGAAATGCATAAACAAATATTAAAAGAAGTGAATACTGGTTCTTGGCGTTCCAAAGAAGATTATGAAAGTATTATTAACAAATCGAATATTTGTAAACTTATACGTTCAACTACAATTGAAGGTGGTATTAATCGCGCATTATCCACTGGTGATTTCTCTATTAAACAGACAAACAGTACTAAGGTCGGTGTTGCTCAAGTCGTGAACCGATTAACAACCGCTGCTACATTAAGTCATATGCGTCGTATTAATACTCCTGTTGATAAAAGCGGGGAATTGGTCGCCCCTCGCAAACTTCATAATACATCGTGGGGATTCTTATGCCCCGCGGAAACTCCAGAAGGCCAATCCATTGGCGTCGTCAAAAATATCAGTTATTTGACACATTTGACCACACCCGTAAATAGTATATCATTATATTCATTAATTCGACCTGTTATTCGTTGTCTTGATGATATCTCTCCAAATGATGCGAGTGACCAAGTTAAAGTCTTCATTAATGGCTGTTGGATCGGTGTGAGTGATTCACCAATAGAATTATATAATGATTTAAAACAGAAAAAATTCAGTGGTATTATTAATGTTTATACTTCGGTGGTTTTCGATTATAAGAGAATGGAAATTCGTGTATGTAACGACGGTGGTCGTTTAACTCGACCTCTACTCCGCGTGAAAAATGGTTCTGCGATTATCACACCAGAAATCATTAATGGTCTGGAAACGCGCGAATATGGATGGAATGACTTAATGGTGAATTATCGATTACCAGAAGCAACTATTGAATATATTGATGCGGATGAACAAAATTTCTCTATGATTGCTTTAAGAGCGAAAAAGAGATATACACACGACAATAATACTGTATCATATACTCACTGTGAGATTCATCCTAGCACTATTCTTGGTGTATTAGCCTCTTGTATTCCTTTCCCTGAACATAATCAAGCCCCCAGAAACACATATCAATCAGCACAAGGAAAACAAGCTATGGGAATATATGCTACGAATTTCGATAAGAGATGTGATAAAACCGCGTATGTATTGTCGTATCCATCTCGTCCATTGGTGGATACACGTCTTATGAATTGGCTAGATTTGGTGAAAATTCCATCAGGACAGCAGATTCACGTGGCAATTATGTCACATACTGGATATAATCAGGAAGATAGTGTGTTAGTGAATAAAGGTTCGATTGACCGCGGATTATTCTTAACCACAATTTATCACACGGAAAAAGACGAAGACAAAAACATTGCTAGACACGTGTTCCGAGCGAAGCCAAATCCGGCGGTAACCAAAGGAATGAAATATGGAAATTATGATAAAATTAATAGTTTGGGGTTTATGAACGAGAATGAATTGGTGGAAAACAGAGATATTATCATTTCCAAATATGTATATATCAAGGAAAATAGAAATGACCCCACGAAAGTAATTAAATATGAAGACCAGAGTAAGACGTATCGCACCACGGAAGAGACATATGTGGATAAGAATTATTCGGGTAGAAATGGCGAGGGCTATAATTTCGCGAAAGTACGTTTAAGAACATTAAGAAAACCAAACTATGGCGATAAATTTTGTATGACAGATGACCACGATGTTTTGACATTGGAACGTGGATGGGTATCAATCGCGGACGTGAAAACAAGTGATTTGGTCGCTCAATTAAATCGTGACACTGGTTGTTTGGAATATGTGAATCCTATCGAAACTATGGTATTCGACCACGAAGGTGATATGTACGAAGTTATTGGAAATGGATACAATCAAATGATTACTGGCGAACATAGATTGCCTGCTAGGATTCGCGGTGAATGGTCATTCGATACTATCAAAGATATTCATTATCGTATTAAAAACATTGATGGTACTTATCCTATATATTCTTATGATATGGGCCTACAGAAAACTGTTATTTCCTTACTGACCAGTTCTGATGTTCATATTGTTAAAGGATTTGCCGGAAAAGTATATTGTATTCGAGTGCCATCAGAAGTATTCTTAGTCAGACGCAATGGAACTTGTTCATTTACCGGAAACTCATCGAGACACGGTCAGAAAGGCACTGTCGGAAACATTATTCCAGAATGTGATATGCCATATACGAAAGATGGGCTTCGTCCTGATATTATTATTAATCCTCACGCTATTCCATCTCGTATGACTATTGGACAATTAAAAGAAACATTGCTGGGGAAAGTATTGGTATATCTTGGATTATTTGGTGATGGAACGAGTTTTGGAGAATTGGATGTGAATTTTATTGCAAAAGAATTGCAAAAACAAGGATTCGAAAGTTATGGAAATGAAGTGATGTATAATGGTTTAACCGGAGAACAAATGGATACGAATATATTTATTGGACCTTGCTTTTATCAGAGATTGAAACATATGGTTGCTGATAAACAACATAGTCGTTCTATTGGTCCTATGGTAAATTTAACTCGACAACCGGCTGAAGGTCGTAGCAGAGATGGTGGTTTCCGTATTGGAGAGATGGAACGTGATGTAATGATAGCACACGGAGCAAGTCGATTCTGTCGAGAAAGATTATATGATGTATCAGATAAGTATAGTGTTCATGTGTGTAAGAAATGTGGTATGATTGCGCAATATAATGATAATGAACGTGGAGAATTTAATAGTGATAAATATGATTTTACTATCCATAAATGCGCGACTTGTGGTAATTTGAGTGATTTCGCTTATGTGGAAATGCCATATGCGTTCAAATTATTATCCCAAGAATTACAGACAATTAATTGCGTGCCGAGGTTGATCACCGAGTAAGGGAACTACGTTCCCTTATGATCCCTCCTTCTAGGGGAACCCAGGTATTATGTGCGCACCAATAAAGATTCCGCCGTGTAAACTGGCGGAATCTGAAAGGCGCGGTGCGCACTTTCCCTATGACCCCTCCTAAAGTAAAAAAGTGTGTTAATATGATAAAATATTAGTTTTGTTATAATATTTTATAAGACTGTATAATATTTTTATTGTATTCATATAAATTCATATAAATATTATATTTTTTGTTTCAGTATTATTATTTTATTTATAGTATGACAACAGAAGAATTCGTGGTTGAACGTTTATTTGAAGACCACCTATATTATTGTGAAGGGCGGGAGAGAACTTGGATACGTGGTTGGCCTCATTTTATCGGTGCAACGATTATTCTCCCCGCTTGTTATTATTATTGTTTCTCTCAACAATCAACAATCAACAATCAACAATCAACAATCAACAATCAACAATCAACAATCAACAATCAACAATCAACAATCAACAATCAACAATCAACAATCAACAATCAACAATCAACAATCAACAAT
>Ga0255211_1000542_pt1 | contig 13279 bp, 16 predicted proteins | sample Miss_Yuk_RepB_8d_FD_183036 | JGI IMG/M metagenome (GOLD analysis project Ga0255211, IMG submission 183036) | Freshwater microbial communities from Mississippi River, Louisiana, United States - Miss_Yuk_RepB_8d | ecosystem: Environmental > Aquatic > Freshwater > River | place: USA: Louisiana...
TAATGTTCCCGTTACTGTTTCTCCAGGAAATTATACGCCAACTCAATTTACAGATACATTAAATACTATTTTGAATGAACTTTTTTTTGGAGGAGTTGCTCCTACTCCTGCTGCTGTAGTTTATAATGCTAATAATGGAAAATTATCATTAAATTTAGATGGAGGTCATTATAATGGTTCAACTATTGACGGCATTACTATTCCCCCTTTTGATATTGATTCAACAACTATTATATTATTTTTCGATAGCACAGCAAAACTTCAATGTGAAACAACTTGTGTAAACAAATCATTTTATTTAAATCAGACATTAGGCTGGGTTATGGGTTTTAGAGCTCCATTTGTTTATGTAGACCCAAGTGGAAATACTGGCACAGGAATAGTAGATTTAAATGGAACAAAATATTTAATATTAGTTATTGATGATTATAACCAAAATCATGTAAACAATGGTCTCGTATCTATAACAGAATATTCAAATGTTTTAAAGATGCCGTCATATTATTCGCCTGATTTACCATATACTTGTTTACCTGCTGACCCAAATACTAGTGAATATTCTAAAACTCAAATTATGCTACCAAGTGCTCCAAGAACTCTTACAAACTCACAGCTTTATACAATTAATGAAATTAATAAAAATAGAAATAATAATACAAATCATAGAGCAAAAGCTCCAACTAGCACTGATATTTTAGCGATGATTCCTATTAAGCCTACTGGATTAAGCACTGGAGCACTTATAATTGAATTTAGCGGTTCATTACAAGATAATATAAGAACTTATTTTGGACCAGTAAATATTGATAGAATGCGTGTAAGATTATTAAATGATAAAGGTAATGTTTTAAATATGAATGGAGGTGATTGGTGTGTAACATTAATTTGCGATTGTTTATATCAATATTAAACAAATTTCTCTCTTTGCTTATATATAATGAGTCAAATTAGTGAAGAGAATGCTAAAAACATAGTTTATTTTTTTGGTTTTATTGGAATATATGCGCCATTAATGTTATTTTTAAGCTCTTTATATTTGTTATGGAATAAACATAATTTATTTTATTATTATTTGACTGGTATTTTTTTAAGTGAAATTTTAAATTTAGTTTTAAAAGGAATAATTAAAGAACCAAGACCATTAGAAGACCCAAAATTATTTAATATAGCATTAAAGCATAGCACTAGGTTTAAATTTGTTAATGGTTATCCACATGACATTTTTGGTATGCCTTCTGGACACGCGCAATCAGTATTTTTCTCAACATTTTTTATTTATCTAGCATTAAAGGATATTAAAATAACTATTTTTTATTTTATTGTTGCTTTATTAACTATGTATCAACGAGTATTGTTTAAACAACATACGGTTTTACAAGTATTTGCTGGCGCTATTGTAGGTATATTATTTAGTGGGTTTATTTATATGATGGCTAGACAAAAAATAGTAGGAATATTAAGAGCAAAAAAAGATGATGATGGACCTATTTAATATTATAAAAAATATTTAAAGATAAACATGTAAATTTATTTACAATGCTAATTAAAATTCCTATTCCAAAAAAATCGTTAGCTCATATGATAACTAATATTCATCATAATATATTTAAAAATTATACAATTGATGATTTAATACCAACTTTATCAAAAATTGACGTTGATAAACAAATATGCTCTTATAAAAATACAGATAAAAATATATTATTAAGTTACGAATGGTCTCAAAAACAATTAGAACCTATTAATTCAGTTATGACTACAGTTATAACAGATATTCATTTTAATAATAATGAATTAGCTAGAGAAATATATAAAATAACGCATAAATCTCCTTATGTTTATCATGATAATATAAAATATAATATTTATTATGAATTGATTAAATTTCCTGATTATAAAAATGCGTATCATAATAATAATTTATTAACTATTCGTTGTTACGATATAAATAAATTATATATTGAAAATGAATTATTAAAAAATAATAACCAGTTAAATTATTATTTAGATGTTTATAATGATTTATTATGTCATTAAGTTTACATGTAAATACGGTTACAAAATTTAAATAAAATAAAAATAAATTTTTAGTAAACTAAAAAATATTATAAAATAAAAAAAATTGAAATGCTTTTTCTATTTTATACTTATACCAATAAATCCTAAAAAGCTTCTTAAAGAAATCTTATAATTGCGAAAATGAGTTCAATGAATGTATCTTCTATTAAAAAATTTAACACTGCTAATATTCGAGCAGTTGAAAAAGTTGGCATTAATAACTTGGATATTTATATTCCAAGAATTGATGAAAAACACAACGAACAGGATGTCAAAAATTTATTCTTAAATTACGGTATAGGTTTGGTTGATTATGTAGATTTTGTTGCCACGAAGGAGTCAGAGACAAAGCAAATCAAGTATTACAGCGCATTTTTAAAGCTTACAGAATGGAATCCAAATGGTTATTGGTATAATCAAATTATGGTAGAAAAACAAAACAAAATTCAAATTTCACCTTTTGAGTTTTGGGTTATACTTCCTGCCAAGAATATGATTTCAAGGTCAAAAGTGAATACTCATCAGTTAGCCGCTTACACAGATGAGCTTTTTGTAAGAGTAGGAGAAATTGAAAAAAATGTATCTGAAAATATGAATATTAGTTCGGAACATTTTAAAAATCTCCTAGCTAAATCTGAGGCGCAAGCAGCTCAAATCGATAAGCTTATGAAAATTGTTGAAATTCAAGCAAAACAACTAGAACGTATTAATGAAGTTTTGTTTGAAAAAAAAACTGAAGAAATTATCAGCAGACCTAGAGCACTAACGATTGAAGATTTAAATCAGGACCAAGACCAAATAATTTGCGACAAATGTAGTATGGAATTTGATACAGAAAAACAATTACACTTCCATAATTCTGTATGTAAAAACGAATCGCTTAAAATTGATGATGACGACTGCTTCTTATCCAAACCTATAGTATTTCATAACTTTACTGAAATTGCTGACCCAAAACGTGATATAATCAGAGGCAGTTTTACAATTGATTTAGATGATATTCTAGGTCCAGTTGCTAAAAGTCTTGGTATTTCTAGAGAGCAAGCAGAAAAAGAATTAGAAAAAGAAATCGCAAACAGTAAAAGAGCAGTTAGCAGCAGAAATTATTGTGGAAATGAATAAATATAAATATAAATATAAATAGAAATATAAAAATATAAAAAATATAAAAATTATTACTAATTGTCTAATTGTGTAGTTATTTGTAGGTAATTTTAATAAGTGCGAATGACTGAATCCAGAATAAAAGGTAAGAATATTTATTAATTATTATTAAAATTTTTACTAATAAAATTGGGGGAAACCCCTTTTTTATTTTTATCCTATAAATATATGTCTTCATTTTTATTTAAAATTCGAACAACCTCTAAAAGAACATATAGTTATAAATATCCTGATACAACTCCAGTGATTTATAATTTGTCTATTAATACTTCAAATATAAATGATTATACAGTATGTTATATTAATGGTTTAAATTTTAGTAAGAGTAATACAACAGGAAATTCCACAGTTACATTTGGGGATATTACAAATATTCCAGTTATATTTTATAGTTCATTAAATTTATCATTTGTAGTGCCAAATAATTTAGATGTAGGTACTTATCAAGTACAAGTTGTTAATAATAATTTTTTTCCATCAACATTATATTCAAATACAATTAATTATACACTTACTAATTAGTATTTGTAAATTTTATATAATAAAATAAAAATATTAATTATATGAAATATTTTTATTTATATGTTTTATTATTATTTTTTATAATTATATCTGTTTCATCATTTACTCATTATTATAAATATTATGTTTTGAGAGAACATTTTAGCGGCAACGATGATAAAAATTATATATTATTAGGAGATAGTATTATTAAAAATAATGCTTATGTTAAAAATGGTAAAGCTATAGAGGATATTTTACACGAAAAAACAAATGGTAATATTTATTGTTATGCTAAGGATGAATCAACTATTGTTGATATTTATAGTCAATTAGATTATATTCCAATTGAATTAAATAAAGGTTCAACAGCTGTTTTTCTCTCTGTAGGTGGAAATGATATATTGAATAATTATGCCGATAAAGAAGTTTCAAATAAAGATATAAAGGTTTTAAACACTATATTTAACGCTTATAAAAAACTAATTAAAAGTATTCAAACAAAAATGAATGATTCAAAAATAGTGTTATTAGATATTTATTATCCTGCAAATATTAAAGTATCTCAATACAAGCCTATTATTGAGGAGTGGAATAAATTGATAACTGATTTTGCTTCCGCAAATAATTTACAAGTAATAAATATAAGCGATATTTTAACAGAATCAACTGATTTTACTTTAAATATTGAACCATCAGAAACAGGAGGAGAGAAAATAGCTAATAATATTTTATTATATTAATATATATTTTTATGGTTATTTACCCTTTGGAGATAAAAATATATAAATATTTTATGGGAGTATGAATATTGCCAACAACAATAAGTTATAGTTATTATATAATTTAATAAAAGATTGTAATTATATTATAAAATATTTAAAATAGACTTGTTAGTCTATCAATAATATATGAGCCATTAGGTTGATAGGGTTTTGATGCTGTGTTTAATTGCCAAGATGCTGCGGATGCTTGACTTCCATACATCATATAAAATCCTGTTTCTGTGTCGAAAGTAAAGTTTGTTTGAAAATATCCACCCCAACCATAAAGGTGTTGGCTAGTACCATAACTCATTGTATCTCCTTCAACCCATCTGACAAATCCACCACACCATACGGACTTATTATTATCTGGTCTAGTTAATATATTTGCTAAACCACTATTAGGTAAATTCATTCCTTTTGCTGATGTTTCGGGTGACATTTTAGCTGAAAGTATCCATTCAACAGATTGTCTTGATAAAATTTGTTTTTTACTTGCGACATCATAACCTTTATTAATAAGTAATTTTAATAATTTGCAAAAATCAGACATAGTTCCACACCCACCCCAATCATATCCACCTGCATAACTATCGTTTAATATATAGTTACTTATTTTTGGTTGTGTATAAACATGTAATTCTTGATTTGTAAAACCATCACCATCAGCATTAGCATCAAAACATCTATATAAAGTATTATAAGCTACACTTGGAGCTTTTTGGTATGAACCTAAAATGCTGTTAGGTGTATCTTGACGAACAAAAAACGCATTTGTTAATTTTGTTAATACATCTTGAGGGGGATTTAAAGCTCCACAATTTAACCAACTTTTTGTCATTCCAAGTGGATTAAATATTCTGCTTTGAGTATATTCAGCTGCTGTTTGTTGAATACCTTTTTTCATTAATGCGGCGCTTATCACGGCTCCTAAGAAAGTAGTTCCTGTGTCATATATATTTTCTGTTCCAGGCACACACAATAAAGGATAATTTAATCTCTCATTTATTGATTCAGTAAATGTTTTAGTCATATTATTATATGATGAATGTATAGTATCAGCATATGAGTTATTCGCTTCAATATTTTGAAGCCAAGCAATATAGTTTTGTCCTGATGTAAGACCCGCAAATGGATTAACGAGAGCTTCACGTGTTTTTCCAATTCCAGGAAAAGAATAACCAAATCCGGATCTGCTATTTATTAACATCATTATAGTTATTTTTTTTCCTAAATTTTCATTATTTGGGTCATTTTCGCCAGGTCCAACAGTAGTCAAATTTAGACCGTATCTTGGTGTTCCAAAATCATCATAAGTAGGATTTCCTGAATCATCAAGTATTGCGTAACTACTAGATACATATTGAGTAATATTCCCAACGCCAGGAACATATTTATAAACAGGGTCATTAACATTCTCTAAAATACCATCTTGTAATGCTGCGGCAAGAGTGATTAGTCCAACCATTTTAGTCATTGAAGCCCATCTCCAATACATACTAGAATCTACTAGTTCGCCTTTAGGACCAGCATTTCCAACACCAATAAATCTTTCGTATCCATTGAACGCATTACCAAAAGTGACAGCACTAAAAGGTGCTTTAGAAGCTGAATTCCATTCTTCAAGATATGACTTTACTTTTTGAATTTTTTCATTTTGTAGTGAAACAGAAGGAATAGGAGGAATGGTAGAACTAGAATCAGCCATTATATATTATATATAATATTTAAATATTTTCTAAATATAAAATAATATGGGTGCAGGAATATTACCAACAACAATACATAATAATAAATTATATTTTTTGTTTGGAAAGGAAAATCAGTTTGAAGATTCTGCCGAAGGATTTTCTGATTTTGGTGGTGGAACTGATAATAGTGAATCTTTTTTAGAAACGGCAATAAGAGAAGGAGGTGAAGAATTAACTGGATTTTTAGGAAGTGATAATGATGTTAAAAAAATGTTAAAAAAATACGGAACTTATAATATTGATTACAAGGATAAAAATTCAAAATTTAGCACATATAGAATGCATATATTTCCAATGGAGTACGATGAATTGCTTCCATTTTATTATAATAATAATCAAAGATTTTTACAAAAGCGTTTAGACCCAAAAATAATAAAAAAATCAAAAATATTTGAAAAAGAAGAAATAAGATGGGTTTGCGTAGACGATATAATGAAAATGAAACCAAAGTTCAGGTCGTATTTTCAGAATATAGTTGATATGATATACGCACAAAAAAATGAAATAAAAAAATTCATTTCAAAAAACGTTAAAAAAAGCACTAAAAAAAAGACACTCAAAAGACACTCAAAAATAAGAGCAAAAACTTTAAAGATATATTAATTAAATTTATTTATAATATTCCAACCATTACACTCATTATTTGATAGTTTATTATCATTTTCACGCATATTTTCTAACCTTTCAAATAATATTTCTTCTGAAATATTTAATTCACATTCATTACAAATAAAAATATAATTATGATTATTTAATATAATTATATCATTTTCTTTATTTTCAGAAATTGATATAATCATACATCCGCATTTAATTGTTTTTTTATAAAAGGAAAACATTAATAATTAATATTAATAGTTCTTTAAGTTACTTTGGGAATTTATTATTTAAAATATCAATATTTTTGTATGAAAAAGTGAATCGAAAAACAAAAAATGGACAAAAAAAATGTCCATTTTTGAAAAGTGCCCTTAGACTTTTGCGAAAAATTGAATTTCGCTGCATATTTTAAAATTAGCGTCTGCCGACTTTTTATAAATTTTTTATTTTGTTACGATAAATTTTTTATTATTTCTTTAAAAAAGGATTTAGGAGATTTTTTTTATTTCCATATATTATAAAAATGGAAATAAAAAATCTCCAAAAAATCTCCAAAAAATATTTTTGTGAATGTTGTGATTTTAAATGCTCTCGTAAAACGGAATGGGACATTCATATTTTGAGACCAAAACACATAAATAGGCAAAATGGAAATAAAATGGAAAAAATGGAAATAAAAAATCTCCCAAATCATATTTGCCAGTGTAAAAAAGAATATAAAACAATTAGTGGTCTCTGGAAACATAAAAAAAAGTGTAATTTTAAAGAAAATATAGAAAATAATGTTGAAACGTTACAAGACACGAATAATATATCGCCAGAATTAATTCTTAACATCATAAACCAAAATCAAGAATTCAAAGATTTATTAATCGAACAAAATAAAACAATAATAGAATTATCGAAAAATTGTGGAACCACAAATATCAACAATTCTATGAATAATTCAAATAATAAATCTTTTAATTTAAATTTCTTTTTAAATGAAACTTGTAAAAATGCTATGAATATTATGGATTTTGTAGATTCAATTAAAATTCAATTATCCGATATTGAAAGTATAGGTGAATTGGGTTATGTGAATGGAATGTCTAAACTTATTATTAAGCATCTAAATGCGTTAGATGAAAACATGAGACCGGTACATTGTAGCGACCCAAAAAGAGAATCAATGTATGTTAAAGACGCAAACGTGTGGGAAAAGGAAGACCCTGATAATAAGAAAATAAAAAAGGCAATTAAGTACATATCTCATAAGAATATTTGCGCATTACCTGAATGGAGAGCAAAATATCCAGATTGTATTTATAGCGATTCTAAAAAGAGTGACCAGTATAATCATATTGTTGTTGAAGCAATGGGAGGTTCAGGGGATAATGACGCAGAAAAGGCCGATAAAATAGTAAAGAAAATAGCTAAGGAAGTAACTATAGACAAAAATAATTAATTTTATTTTATTGTTATTTATATATGAATACAGCTAAAAACAATAAACAAAAAATAATAAGGAATAGAACAGTTAAATCAAGAGTTCCAACTAGAAATAATGCTATAAAAAAAATATACAATAGAGATTATTATGGGAAAAAATTATTACCAATGACAGATATAATTCAATACATTAACAACAATTATAATGATTATATGGTTATGAAAAAACAAAAAGACGCACAGGATTTGCCTCCTTTTTCATTTGAAGATTTTTTTATTGTTAACAATGTTTTAACAAAAAAGGAGGATTCAGCAAATATAGACATTCAAATAAATAAAAATCCAAATGCTTCTTTAAATAAATTATTAGCTTACAGTTTATATTATTCAGAATATAAAAATTGGTTTAATTCACCAAATCAAAATATGGATTTGGCTTCATTAAAATTCCAATCCGGAAAAGATTTTTCACGTATAGATTTATCAATAAATAATAAAATTTATAAATCAAACACTGGTGATGGTGAAAACGAAGGCGATGATAATAGTTTAAAAACAGATAAGTTTAATGTAAAATTGATGAATATTTTATCGTCATTTAGTGTAATTAGTTTTGATTTAATTAATAAATTTGATATAGCTATGTGTCAAAATATGATAAATTTTTTTACAGATTTAACAACATTATTAATAATTAAAAAAATAGCGCCTGAAAAATTTATATTGACAAAAGCTCAAAAAAGCATAGATATAAATTTAACAAAATCTCAACAAACAGTTTCTTATAATTTTAAAGCAAATTTTTGGATAACAAAAGATGGAAGCATTTATAATCCAGAATTTACTTGCGCTGAATTGGATTTAATTTTTTTAATAGATTTTAAAAGAAACACATATAAATTTGATAAGTTTAAATTAAACTATAATTCTGCTATATGTTATCAAGATGAAGAAGGCTCTCAAGTAAATACAACTAACTCAACTAATGAAAATAATGGAAATGAGAAAGAAAAAAATAAACCGAACTATTTTAAATATGGAATTCCAATAGCATTAGGAGTTGGAGGTATTGTGGCAGCGCCATTTTTATTAGGAGCATTAGGTGGAAAAAATAAAAAAATGAGATTTAAAAAAACAAAAAAGAATAAAAGAAAATATAAGTAGTTATTATAAATGCGAATTTTACATACGATGATAGTTATGTTTATTGGGAGTTTTATAATCCAATATTTTTTTATGAGTTCAATAATGTCAAACAATATTGAAAATATAACAAATAGTTTAGGTAAGGTTTATTTATCAGTTATAATGGGTTTATACATGATAGTTTTAGAAATAATGATGCACGACCATCAATACAGTGTATTCAGTATGAAATATTATATATTATTTGGATGCTTATTGGCATTCTTTATTTACTTATATAAAACGCAAAAATATATAACAGATAAAGAATATTTAAAAGAAATGATAGAACATCATTCAATGGCATTATTAACAAGTAATAAAATTTTAGAAAAAACGGATGATTATAATGTCTCAAAATTGGCAAAGAATATTATACAAAAACAAGAAGATGAAATTCGAGATATGAAAGATATTTTAATGAAATTACAAAATAAATAATACTTTTAAAATATATAATGTTTAAAAGTATTTCAAACTTTAATAATACAAGCGATTATTTGCCAATTTTAAATGGAGTTATAATAACTGATTTATGCGTTATATTTTTACTTATTTTCGGTTTTATAAATTCAAAAGTATTGTTTGAATGGTATAGAAAATACAATTTAAGTGCGGTAATTGCTGACGTATTAATAATTTTTATAGGAATTATAATTGCTAGATTTCTTTATCCTTATGTATTTGGAGAGAAGTTCTCTCTAATTAAATTTATAGGATTAGCTGTAGCTATTCAAATAACTCATGATATTTTATTTTACTATATGTTTAAGCTAGTGCCTCGAGGAAGTAATATGATGTTAGATACATTCAAAGATTATGCGAATGAAGTAGGTTTTAAAGCAGTGTTGTCTGATAGTTTAATGATAATAACCGCATGTATATTAGGTTCGTATTTTGCGTCATTAAATTTGAATACTAATATAATTATATTGATTCTCTCTGTTTACATTTTACCTTATGCTATTTATAAATAATTTTTATAAAGCTATAAAGCAACAACATTTTTAATTAATGGTTTATATAGCTCAAAATGTCCTTTATAGTTAATATTTTGTAAAAAAATACCAATAAGTTTTTTACATATTGAATCATTATATCTAACATTTTCAAAATAAATAGCTCTAGGCATAAGGGTTTGTTCTTTAATACAACAATTTTCAATCCAAAGTAATTGATGAGATTTTATAATTTTAAGATAAATTTCATCTATATCTGTGTTAGAGTCAAGTAATAAGTAATAAAACATTTATAATATAATATTACAAAATAATTATGAAACAATATCATAATACTTTTGTGCTTCTTCTGTTTCAATATTAACTTGTGGTGGGCTAGGCCATTCAGAATAAGCGATAGCTTTTGATGTAGGTCGTTCAAGGGCTAATAATTGTTTAAGAGCAGTCATTCTTCTCTCTAATGGAAACATTTTAGTTGGTAATTTGCGAGAGAGTTGCTTCCATCGCCATTCAAATTGAAGAGCAGCTTGCCAATCAGGAAATCCAGCAACATGACAAGCTCTAACCCAAGATTCGCCTTTAAGTACTTTGGCACTTGTCGCGTGTGCTCCACCTTTAATTTCTTTATTATGTTGTCTAAGTCGTCGGTCAAGGTCAACAGTAGCGCCTACATATGTTGCGTCATCACTAGAAATGAGTAAGTAAACATAAGACATATAAATATATAAAATAGATTTTTATATATTTAATTACTAATTTGGATATATTTATTTAGTTTTTTTGATTTTTTTATTTTTATCAGTTGTTTCAGAAAGATTAATTTGAGATGTTTCAATAACAACATTTTGAACTGGAACAGATACTTCATCAATCGAATCAATAGTAATTTCTTTACATTTAATATTTAACTTACAACTTCTTATATGTGCTCCTAAGCTAGCTTTACTTTTTCCAGCCCAAGCATTACAAATAGTACATTTAAAATCATTATCATTTTCAATAGTGCCAGTTTTTATAAATAATTTTTTAAGCTTTGGCAGTTGAATATCTTCTAATTTATCTACAAGTTGTTTGGTTAATAACTTAACAGAATCTATCATTTGAATTTTTTGTGTTGCGAAGTTTTTATATTCTTCAATAATATCTTCCATATCTTCTTTATTAATATAATAATCTTCTTCATTATTGTTTTCTATAAGTTTTAATTTAATAGCTAAATTATCAATAATATCGATAGCAATTTTAATTTTATTAGCATCATACTCAGCATTAGGAATATAAATATGAATTATTCCATTAATAACATCAATTTGAAAATTATTTTTAAACGTTATAGGACTTTTTTGAGAAATAAAAATGCCATGTAATTTTTGAGTTTGAAGGTCTCTCTCAAATTTTTTAATTTCATCAGTTGTAACAGAGCGCGAATAATCTTTATTTTCAAATAAAATAGTTGGCTTATTTTTATCCAATCTATTAACTTTTAAATCACAAGTAGCAGTATCAGAATTTACTTTAATAATTTCATCAGAAGGCATAAGCGATTGTAATATAAAATAAAGCTCTGCTTCAGAAACATTACCTTTTGTGCTTGAATTATTTTTATATTTATTTAAAAACTCATTAAGTTCACTTGTTAATTTTTGACTAACTGATTGTTGTGTAATTAAGTTATCTTTAACATTTTGAATTCCCAAGTTTGTTCTCTCTTCACTAGATTGTATGAAACTAAAAATAGGTTGTTGTATTGTTACAATCATTTTAGAAAACTGAGTTTCAATATCTTTAATAATAGAATCAGCGCGTGAATCGTTTTTATTAGTTAATTCCAAAAGCTTATTTGTGTCTTGTGTAATAGCGGAGCAAAATGTTTTTATACAATTTTCTATTTGAATATAATTTTTATCTTGACTTTTTGGTATAACATCATTAACTATCAATGTAGTTTTTGCTAATAGATTATCATTGTTTCTCTCAATTAGGGAAGCAATTTTTTCATTAGTTGTTAAACTATTATTTTGTAAAAATGTTTTAATATCTTCTATGTATTCCTTTTTGGATTCATGAAATTTATTAATAACATCAGTTTTAATTGTATTAAGATTTGTATTAATATTAGAATGTATATCTGTTACCATAGAAAGAACCTTAGAATTTATAGTACTGTTTATTGTATTAGAGAGATTAGATGATAAACTTTTGAGTATATCAATAAATATATGGTTCATAGCTACAAAATCTAAGTTGATATTCTCTCTATAGAATGCTAATATGGTGTCATCGGTTATTTTAATATAAGTATCTTTGAATTCCATTTATATTATTATATAAATTTGTATTTAAATTATATAAATATATATTTAATTTATATATAATTTAAATGGATATAGATGAATATTTAAATAAAATAAAAAAATTAGAAGACGAAAACAAATCATTAAAAGAACAACTAGAAAAATATTCAACCCGACACAAAACATATTATGAAAAAAATAAAGAAATTATTTATGAAAAGTCAAAGGAAAGATTAAAAAAAATAGCACAAGAAAATCCAGATAAAATTAAAGAGTACGCAAAAAAAGCATATTTAAAACAAAAAGAAAAAAAGAAACAAAAAGAATTAATTAATGAAAATATTTAGGAAAATTATATAATTTTACAAAATTATATAAAGAATAAATTTCTTTATATAATATAAATGGTGAAAAAGTTCATGCCATACCTAAATACAATTATATATAAAATAATATGTAAAGATCCAAATATAACAAATACTTATGTTGGTCTCACTATAGATTTTAAAGAAAGAAAAAGACAACACACCAAAAATTGCATTAATTTTAAAAAAGGAAAACTTTATGATTTT
>Ga0255211_1000554_pt1 | contig 13155 bp, 15 predicted proteins | sample Miss_Yuk_RepB_8d_FD_183036 | JGI IMG/M metagenome (GOLD analysis project Ga0255211, IMG submission 183036) | Freshwater microbial communities from Mississippi River, Louisiana, United States - Miss_Yuk_RepB_8d | ecosystem: Environmental > Aquatic > Freshwater > River | place: USA: Louisiana...
AGGGCTGGTACAAGATCAAAGATGGCAAACGTTGCGAGCAATCCAGCGGTGGTGGTCATGAAGTCTGCTTCACGCTCTACAAAATAGACAACGAGAAATACTATGCTTGCGACGCTAAGGGGCAGTGTGACTGGACGCTGACTGCCGTCAAAGGCAATCCACTTGGAATTGAGTAACAACCCCAGCGTAAAGAAAATTTACGCTCGAACATTCCTCAATTTGATGGGTTATGGTTGAACGGTGAGACAAGCGATGACGCCTTTATCAAGCCTGCCTTGTGCGGGCTTGCTCCATTTTTATGTTGCATGCCACTTTATTGGTATGTATTCGAGCGCCTTGCTTTCTGAGTTCAAGCATGTTATTTTTTAAAAATTAAGCGAGGTATTAATGAAAAAATTCTTCTTCATTCTTATTTACTACTTACCTCTTTTGGCAAACGCCCAGATATTTCAACAAATACCCACTGATCGACCTGGCGTAACAATGAATATTGTTATGCCTTTTCCATCACCTGAGTCCAAAACAGCATTACTGATAATCCCTGGGACTGATGGTGCTGAAGGTCGCATCATGCTGAGAGGTCCTGCCGCACTTGAAAGAGGTGCCATGCAATATCTTTACGAAAACATAGATCTATTCGAAAAAGAAAAAATAACTCTAGTTGCAACAGGTTGCCCCACTGATGAGTGGAAGAGCTATGGCATGTGCATGGACAGTTACAGAAAATCCGACGCTTACGCCCAAGACTTCTCAAAGATAATTAAATTTCTCAAAGAGACCTTTCATTTTGAAAAATTTTATGTTTTCGGACACAGCTCTGGCGGTATTTCAACGCGATGGCTTTCGGTAAAAATTCCGAACCAGCTCAATGGCATTATTAATTCCTCGATAATGAACGGCACTGCAGGTAGTCTTGCAAGTTCAACTGTCGGATTTAATATGAACAGTATTCAGATACCAATGCTTAACATCGCACATGAAGTTGATCAATGTCCGAGCACACCTTATTTCATAGTCAAAAATTATTCTAAGGATAATTTAGTAACAGTTAAGGGTGGCGGCTCTAGTGGGCCTGTATGCGGGGGTGCCAATCGCCATTCTTTTGAGGGACGCCAACGAGGTGTTTCAAAAGCTATCGTCAAATGGATGACAACAGGCGAGGTTCAGCCCGTTGTGGACTCAGACGACTAAGAGGCGTTCGCACTGCAATGCCAATCGTCCCGTTGCTGGACGATGCAAACAGGCGGACTGCGCCAGCAAGGCGCAGAACTGTCGTGCAACACGACACCCGTGCGCAACCCCCAGTACAAGCGCCACATCTGCCGCCAAGCGCCCAAACATTCCCACGCACACGGTCCCAGCAAGGTCAGCAATGCCCCATCGGCCGCCGACCTGCGGGAAAGGGCGCGCGCGGGTTTGCTACAATCTTGGGTTCTACCTCGGGGTGTAGCTTAGCCTGGTAGAGCGCTACGTTCGTAAACGTAAATTCAAGGTATTTAATCCTATTAACCTATACGCCGCATTACATCCATCAGCAAGATTTTCTGTGTAGCACACTCTTCGGTGTGCTACTTTTCTTTGGCGCTTGCAGCTATTTTCTTTAGCGCAGCGCCATTCTTATTTGACGGTATCTAACGGCATCTGTCGGCAACCCGTCGGCTTTCTCGCCATCCTGCATCCCCCAGCATTCAGCCCAGCGCGGTTGCCCAAGCAGGTGTGCTACCCATACGCTTGCGGGATGCTGGAACTGGGGATGCAAGACGCTGCAAACGACGAACTGGCCTATCTACGGCACCGCACAGTGCCAATACCTGCCAGCATCACCCCAATACCTGGCTACCCCAGCAAGCTGGTTATCTTCCGCACCCATGCTTCGCATTACTGGCAAGTTCGCTGCTTTTTGAAAGGCAGGACATACAAGCAAAGCCTACGCACTACAAACAAGGGCGTGGCACTTCGTGCCGCGCGAGATTTCTTTCATGCCAAAACTGCCGAGCTGTACGGGCAGACCATTGTGGAACGGCCAGAGACTGGCAACCTTTTCAAAGACATGGCCACGCCAGTGCTTGCACAAGAACAGGCACGCGTAGAGCGAGGGGAATTCAGTGCCGATGGCCTGCGTATCCTCCAAAACCGACTGCACAAGACCATCCTACCCTTCTTCGGTGACATGCCCATAAAGGGCATTGGCTACACCCAGCTTGCCGATTTTGTCGGGCACCTGAGTAAGCAAGGACTAACCAGCACAACTATTCAGCAGCACTTGGTGGCAGCGCGAAAGGTGCTGAAACACGCCTACACGCTGGGTGTCATCCTTAATGTGCCCAGCACACCCGCCATCAAAACCAGCAGCAAGCCACGCGGCAGCTTCTCGCTGGACGAGTACGGGCAATTGGTACGAACAGCACGGCAGCAAATTGGGCAGCGCATCCCTGTGCGCTCAACAAACCGTAGCAAACGCGGCGCGGACAAGCTGGAGCGCTATGCCGTTGTGGGAGCAGACCTGCACATGCTCATCGGCTTTATGGTCAACAGCTTCGTGCGTCCCAGTGACATCAAAAACTTGCGGCACAAGCATGTCACTGTCGTGCGTGGGCAGCATGTGTATCTGCGGCTGAACTTGCCCGAGTCCCTGGCGGCCACCTAAAGTGCTCCACTGATGGCCACCCAAACTGCTCCACCTGGCCAGGGTTGATCTGACACATTGAATGCGGTGTGTTGGCTCTCTCCGGGGACCAGAAGGCAGGACGTTACTTTCACCCCCTCAGTACCGAGGGGGCCACTGGAGTGAACGTCTTGAAACCACACTTGCAAACAACCATTTGGACGCTGCTGCAGGCCAACGCCAGCCAGCGAGAGATTGAACGGGTGACGGGTATTTCCCGCCACACCATCCGGGCCTATCAGCAGCGTTTTGCTGCCCAGGCGGCAAACTGCCCCGGGGTGGCCACCGGCTCTGAGGCCGTGGCCAGTCAAATTACCCCACCCTGGCCACCGGCTGGTACGCCTGTTTCTGCCCCGGTGGCCGCCTCCCTGTGCCAGCCCTGGCAGCCCTTCATCGAGGCGCAGCTGCGCCTCAAGCGCAACGCCATGGCCATCTACCAGGACCTGGTCGATCTGCACGGCTTTACAGGGGCATACAACTCCGTCAAGCGCTTTGTCGGCAAGCTGCGCAAGAAGCAGCCCGAGCAGTTTGACCGCCTCTCATTCCTGCCCGGCGAGGAGATGCAGGTGGACTATGGCGAGGGCGCGCCCACCCTGGTGCCTGGCCATCAGCGCTACAAGAAGCCCCGGTTGTTTGTGGCCACGCTGCGCTACAGCCGGGCCAGCTTTCGCTGCGTGGTCTGGAATTCCAGCCAGCAGGTCTGGGCCGAGTTGCATGAGCGGGCGTTTCGCCACTTCGGCGGTTGCCCGCAGTACGTGGTGCTCGACAACCTCAAGGAAGGCGTGCTCAAGCCCGATTTGTACGAGCCCGAGCTCAACCCGGTGTACGCCGCCACCTTGAAGCACTACGGCGTGGTGGCCGATCCGGCGCGGGTGCGCGATCCCAACCGCAAAGGCACGGTGGAGCATGCCATCGGCCACACCCAGGCCACGGCCTTGAAGGGCAAACGCTTTGAATCCCTGGATGCCCAGAACGAATTCCTGGCGCACTGGGAGCGCAACTGGGCGGCCAAGCGCATCCACGGCACCGAGCGACGGCAGGTGCAGGCCATGTTCGATGAGGAGCGCCCCCACCTCAAGGCCTTGCCGCTGATGCCCATGCAGTACTTCAAGCAGGAGATGCGCAGCGTGTGCGATGACGGCTGTGTGCGCATCGATCACAGCAGCTACGCCGCCCGCCCGGCCAGCATTGGCGCCAAGGTGCTGGTGCGCATCTACGAGCGGCGCATCGAGGTGCGCGATCTGCAAGGCGCCTTGCTACGCAGCCACGCCAAGGCCGAGCGCCCGGGCAGCGTGGTACTGCCCATGGATGAGCGGGTGTTCAACCCCTCGCGCGAGACGCGCCACATCCTGCGCCAGGCCCAAGCCATCGGCCCCCAGACCAGCCGACTGTGCGAGTTGCTGTTTGCCGTAGAGGGCCGGGTGGGCCAGCGCAAGCTGTGGGGCATTGTGGGTCTGGACAAGCGCTATCCGCGCCAGTGCGTGGACGCCGCCTGCGCGCAGGCCCTGGAGCAAGAGGTCTACAGCTACAAGCACGTCAAGGCCTTGGCCGAGCGCCTGACGGCGCAGGCTCTGGCCGCATTGGAGGGCGCAACAGCAGCCAGTGCCACCGCCTTGGTCCAGCAGCACGCGCTCATTCGCACCGGTGACGAGTACGGCGACCTGTTCGCACAGGCCGCTTCCCACCACAGCCATCCCACGGCCCACCAAGGAGCACGGCCATGAACATGAGCGAGATGGAACAAGCCTTGCGCCAGCTGCGCCTGTCAGGCATGGCCGATACCCTGGCCACGCGCGTGATGCAGGCAAACACCAGTCAGGAGCCCTTTGTGCAGACCTTGGCCGCCATGCTGCAAGACGAACTCGACCGGCGCCGCTCGCGCCTGATGGAGCGCCGCTACAAGCGCAGTGGCCTGGACGAGCGCTTGACGCTCGCTGAGATGGACTGGCGCTTCAACCCCAAACTGCCGCGCGCGGCCTGCTTTGAGCTGCACACCTTGAAGTTCATCGCCGAAGGGGGCAATGCCCTGATCGTGGGCAAACCAGGCACCGGCAAGAGCCATGTGGCCAAGGCGTTGGCCCACCAGGCCACGCTGCAAGGCTACGACGTGCGCTATCTGGAGGCCGATGGCGAGTTCGCCCGCTATGCGCTGGCCGACAGCGCCGAGCGGGCCAAGCTGCTGAGCGATTGGGTCAAGCCCGATTTGCTCGTACTCGACGATTTGTTTCTGGCGCGGCGCATCGCCGATGTGGCCGCCGAAGTATTGCAGGCCATCGTGCACCAGCGCTACAAGCTGCGCCGAGCCGTCCTCATCACCTCCAACCGCGTGGTGCAGGATTGGGGCAAATACCTGGGCGATGCCACCATGGCCTCCACCATCCTGGACAGGCTCATGCACCGCTGCGCCATGCTCGAATTCGAGGGCAAGAGCTACAGACTCAGGGAAGCTGCCACTCGCATCGCCATCAACCTCGAACCCTCATAATCCGAGCGTCCTGCCTGGGGCAGTTTGACCGGCCATCAGTGGAGCAGTTTGGGGTGGCCATCGGGGCCCGAGTCAAAGAAGCACGACAAACCCATCGTCACGCTGGCGCCTGCTGTGCGTGTGTACGAGCGTTTGGTGCAGATGAACAGGAGACGGGGATTTGCGGGACAAGATGACTACCTGTTCTTGCCCGAAATGACAGACAGAAAAAAAGCAGTGGAGTTTGCTGGCTACCAGTTCCAGCACATATTGGACGTGGCTGGCATCGGCGGCAATGTGGCGAATGGGCAAACCCGAACGCTGTACAGCCTACGGCATACGTGCATCACGTTCAGGCTGCTGTACGGCAAAAACATTGACCTCATCACACTGGCCCGCAACGCACGGACCAGTGTGGAGATGATTGAGAAGTTCTATTCGTCCAACTTATCGGCCGAAATGAACATTGACCTTCTGCAAGGCAAACGAGGCTGACGCTCACTTGCCCTTGCCAGCAAAGCCATCGCGTAGTTTGGTGCTTGCGGCTTCCATCTGTGCGTCCAGTTCGCCGCTTTGCACGGCGTCAATGACCACATCCAGCACACTGACCAAATCGCCTGTGCTGGCAACTTCAATGGCAGGCTTGCCCTTTGCGATTTCCAGCGTCTTGCTGCCGTACTGGATGCTCAGCAGCGTTTCGCCTTTCTCGCCAGTCCACCACCAAGTTTTGATGCGGACGGGCATTTCACGCACGGACTTTTCTCCTGTGGTTTTGTCCTTCACAGTACGCAGGCGCTTGGGAGCATATGTGCGCCCTTCGCTTTGTGCTAGTGCAAGTTCGCGCTGCTCACCCAATTTACGCAGCAGTTTTGCGCGGCGCTTGATGACGTCGGGCACCACGCGGGGTTTACGGGCAGCAGTGAGCTTGAGGGTTGCAAGTGCGGACATGTGCTTTTCCTTTCAAATGTTGATAAAGCACAGGTAATTTTGTGACCGACCTACGGCAAAGGACGACCTGAAACCCGCCAAATTGGCGGGACATTGGATGAACCGTCGTGTTACACGACACTGAGTACATTGCCCTGCCCGTACAAGTGGAGCAACAACATACGGGCCTGTAGCACGCTGTCTGCCTGCACTAGCGTCCGTATGCTGGCGCTGCTTCCAGCTACGCGCAAACGCACCACTGCTGTGTATGTGTGCAAGGGATGGGTGACTTCGGCAATACGCATGGCGTGAACGTCTCGTTACTGGACGTTGGGCAGCGTGGGTTTGACCAGTTTGGCTGCATTGAGCGCCTTCTGTGCCTTCGCCACTTTCTGGCGCTGCTTTTCAGCCTGCAAGGCTTTGCCTGCTTTATCTTTGGCTGCTTTCAGGCCATCCATGCGTAGCTGGTCTGGCGACTTGGCTGAGGTGGAAAATTCATAGAACTTCATACATGTATTTAGCTGCTGGTCAATTTTTCCGAAATGGCTAATTTCTCCGTGTTTTTGAATCGACCCGAATCTACTAGACACTTCCGAGCCGTTGGGATTGACGTTTTTCGAACTCTACCGGAGAAACACCGCCAGACGTGTTGTGGCGGCGCTTGGGGTTGTAGAACATCTCGATGTAATTGAAGACATCGGCACGGGCATCTTGCCGGGTTAGGTAAATCTGGCGACGAATCCGCTCGCGCTTGAGCAACTGGAAGAAGCTTTCAGCCACCGCGTTGTCATGGCAATTGCCACGCCTGCTCATGCTGCTGACCAGGTTATGGTCCCGCAGGAAACCCTGCCAGTCATAGCCTGTGAATTGACAGCCCTGATCGGAATGCACCAGCACCGTGTCCCTGGGTTGCCTGCGCCACAGCGCCATCAGCAACGCATTGAGCACCAGATCAGTGTCGATGCGGCTGCCCATGGACCAGCCAATGACTTGGCGTGAGAACAGGTCAAGCACCACCGCCAGATACAGCCACCCCTCATGGGTGCGGATGTAGGTGATGTCAGTGACCCACGACTGGTTGATCCCATCGGGCGTGAACTGTCGGTTCAAATGGTTGGGCGCCACCACCGCAGGCTTGCCTCCCCGGCCGCCGGCACGGCGGCGATAGCCCGTTTGTGAGCGGATACCCTCACGGCGCAACAGCCGGGCCACGCGGTGTTTGCCACAGCGCTCGCCCAGATCACGCATGTCCAGTGTCAGCTTGCGGTAGCCATAAACGCAGCCGCTTTCCAGCCAAGCCTGCTTGAGCAAACCCAGCAGCCGCTGGTCATCGCGCACCTTGTCGCTGATCGGTTGTTTCTTCCAGGCGTAGTAGCCACTGGGATGCACGTCCATCACCGTGCACAGCCGCCGAATACCATGGGTCTTCTCATGGCGCTCAATGAATGCGTACCTCACCCGGACTGCTTGGCAAAGTACGCTGCGGCCTTTTTTAAGATGTCGCGCTCCTCGGTCACCCGCTTGAGTTCAGCCTTCAGGCGTCGCAATTCTTCAGTTTGGGACAGCTGCTCCTGACGCTGACCCGGGGGCAGTTGCTGCTCCTTCATCCACTTGTACAGGCTGTGGGTGCTGACCCCAAGCCGGGCAGACACCTCGGCTACCGGGTGACCCCGCTCAACGATCTGGCGCACCGCTTCGATCTTGAATTCTTCTGGAAATCGCTTTTGATTCATGGCACCTCCTATTAGGCCTCAGGTTTGAGGCTCGAAGGTGTCTACAGATTCCGGGTCGATTCATTTTTCGTGTTATTTCTTTGTCGCGGGATAAATATTTACGAGTTGCGATGAGTTGCTTTGAGTCTCGTATAGAAAAAGTTGCTTGTTGCAAGTCGCTCATTGGGAACAAATGAGCAACTCTGACTGGCAACAAGTGACAGATGCAACTGGCATCCAGCGACCAAGTGACACGCAACGTCTTTTGGCCTCTGCGACTTCAAGCAACAGAGCGACACATCAGCAACTCCAACCAGCAACTAACCTAAGGAGAAAAAATGCTGAACAAAGAAAACACACAAAGCCCTATCGCAGTCCGTCTTTTTGACAACAACAAATACGGCACCACGCACGGCAAAGGCCTATACCGAAAGGCGATTTACAACGGCACCATAGAGACCAACGGCCATAACAAATATCTCGTTGACCTGTACAGCTATGACGAATGGGCGAACATGGCCAAAACGGATGAGCAGATGGAAATACTGGCCAACGTTGAATCCCAAAGCGATGCCCTATACAGCTGGGTCAAGCACTACGACCCCAATACCAAAGAGAAATTCACCGTGCCTGGTATTTGTAGACTGGACACAGAGAGCTTAGACATGACTGTTCTTATCTGTGATGAGGAACATGGCACAGCTGACACATGGGAGCTAAAGGCCAAGCCATGCAGGCAAGGCAGCAAAAGCCCCCAACTGCTGGCGACCAATGTGGACTTGAGCAGCTGGTAAAGCTGACAGCTGCGCCAGCAGCACCCTATTGCTGGCGCAGCCCCCACACAGCGCAATAGTCCACCTCTCAAATCAGCCCTACAAGCGGTGATCTGCTCACCCCTGCCACCCGAGTAGCTGACACCCCTCAAAAACGCCGCTGCGCTGTTTTATGCAATCGCGCAGCAGCCCAGTCGTCTAAATCCCACACGGCCAAGCGAAAGCATTACTAAATACATGTGATGGGCAGCGCCAAAGAAAAGTAGGCTTTCCTTTGGCGATTGCGTAACCAATTGAAATCATTGAAGAAAAAGAAACCCGATGCGTGATCGGGTTTCGGTCGTAGAAAAACGGAAAAGAAAACACACTGTGCCCAGCACATTTATTTAGCAAAGGACACAGCAACATGGCACAAGCAAAATCACTCACACCCGCAGAGCTTGAACAAGCACTGCAATACATCGCACAGCACAGCTTCGCCCTGCGTAACCGCGTCATGCTCCTAACGGGCACATGGTCGGGCATGCGGGTTGGCGAAATCGCCAGCCTCAGCGTTGGGGATGTAATGAACGTAGACAGGACAGTCAAAGCAGAATTGAGACTGTCCGCAGAACAGACTAAAGGGCGGCACCCGCGCACAGTGTTTCTGCCGCAGAAGCTGCGCGATGAACTGCAGGCCTACTTGGACATGCGCCCCAGCGTGAAAATGACCGATCCACTGTTTGTCACCGCAGGGCGCAAACGTTTTACGGCTAACGTGCTGACCCAGCACTTCTACTGGTTGTTCCAAAAAGCGGGCATCGCAGGTGCATCCAGTCACAGTATGCGACGCACATTCATCACCACACTTGCAACGAAGGGCATTGGGGTACGTGTGCTGGCAAGTCTGGCAGGGCACCGCAGCATTGCAGTCACGCAGAAATACATTGATGTGAACGATGACATGAAACGCAACGCCGTTGAGCTGGTGTGAGATGCAAAAAGCCCTGCAAGTTGTCTTGCAGGGCTTTTGAACGTCCTGTTACTAGACGATGGATTAAACTGCTTTGAGCGCAGTCGGCATTCCACTCCACGCAGGAAACGACAGGCCATTGCTGTGCAGGTAAAGTAGTTCATCAGCCAGCTTGAAATATTTTCGCAAGTCCATCAGCCGCTCTTGCGACTTCAAGTAGTGCAACACCTGCTGGTCAGGCAAGTTAAGCCCTTCAGAATGCAGTACATATTGCACACGACGCAGCACGGCCATTGCAGTGATACCAGGCATTTCAATGACATCGCAGCGAGAGCGAACACTGCGGTGCACATCCATCGGCTCGTTGGTGGTGATGATGGCCATAACACCTTCACCGCAGTCGTCCAGTGCAGTCCACAGCTTGTTGACGCCCTTTTTGGCGTTGTCAAACTCGTTGAGCAACAAGAAGTGTTTCCCGCTTGTAGTTAGCCGTGCCAGTGATGCGGCTTGCAACAAATAGCCGCGCAAGTCCTGCTTGGAAAGCAGTTCTTCGTACCCAAGCGTCTCCAACATTGCAGCAGCACCGCCAATGGCTTGCACCAACAGCCTTGCCACTGTCGTTTTGCCCGTCCCGTTTGGCCCGTGCAGCATTACATGCCCCTCCAACTGTCCAGCCGCAATGCCTTTAATTCGCCGCTCCACAGCCACGCTGGGATAAATCACTTCGTCTAAGTTCGCAGGTGCGTATTTGATTTCGCATTTCATGTTTCATACTCCTTATGTGCATATAGATAAGCATGGGCCAAGCCCCCGCCAATCACCTTAGCCATTGACCACCATACGTTGCTGCTTCTCATTTGCCGTGTCCAGCATGTCGCCATGCTCTTTGGCCACTTGGCGACCAAGTTCAGCGTCAGCCGCAGCTTTTTCCACTTGCTGCTTTGCCATACGCATGATGAGAGCGTTAACAAGAGCGTCGTTGACTTCGCTGAGCGAGCCAACGATGTCCACGCCACCAGACACATTAGGCTTGGCCAGCAGAACAGCGTAGTTGCCCGTCAGCCCTTCAATGCCAACATGTGCCAGCGGCTTCAACGTGTTCAGCTCCAGCTCACCCTTCACCGTAACAGTCGCCGTTTTCACAGCAGCCAGCTTCGCCTTTGCCTGTTCGGACTTGACCATCAGGCGCTTGATTTCTTCAAGCCCGCCCTGTTGCACCACCCAAGCCGCAAAGCCCGTTGCTTCAACCCCGTGCGACACCGCAGCAGCCAGCACATAGCCGTAGCCCTGTGCACGTTTGCGGTCAGAGTTAAAGACGTAGCGGGCCAACATGGTCAACGTCGTAGACGTCTTCACCACGCGCACCCCATCAGCCTGCAGCCGCTGCATCAGGCTGGCCCGCAGAGCCTTTTGCTCTTTTTCCGTGCCCTTCACAAACTGAGCCTGATACACGGTCAGGCAGTCAGCCAGCAGGGCATACAGCCCGTCATTTGCCTTTTTGTAGTCAGTGGCTTCCCACTGCTCACGCCGCACAGACAGAACGTCCAGTTGCTGGACGATTGAGCCAGCAAAGGCTTCCACCTGAGCAGTAGAGACCGCAGCGGCAGCTGCCTTGTTGTCCACCTTTGCCTTGCCAGCAGCGGTGTTTGCCAGTTTTTCAGTTGCGTTCAGTTCGTTGCTCATAGGTTTCTCCTTTAGTTGAGCTGTCGGCGGAGGCTTTCGGGCACCGTGCCGTTTGTGTGCTTGCCACCGACAGGCCTATAGTCCCATCGATATCAGCTAACTTTCTGTTGATATTTTTATGTGTTAACGATAAGATGCCTGCATGGAGCAAAGCAACGAGCAACTGGTCTTCAAAGGCATGCGCCGCTTCCGCTACAGGCGCGACGATTTACTACTTAATGACGCACAACGTAGCCCCTACTACTGGTGGTGGGCGTATTTACGGCTCAGCAAGGACTACTGGTGGGTATGCCAGCGCAGGGGCGTAGCCGATGACCAGCGGCTGCGAGAGATGTATTTGGACTTCGGCAAGGTCTATGAAATGACCTTCGAGCAATGGTGGGACAAGCGTGGCATTGCCCTATTCAGCGAACAAGTGGCGCTGCCTGCTGTGCGTGAAATCAATCCCAATGACATGCAACTCAGCAGGAACAAGGAGCGGCATTTGCTGCTTGAAATCCCCGTCAACTTGACCCAACGCACTATCATCAGTCAGGTGCGAATTCTTCTGCGCCGTCATGCTGAGCGCCAAGTTGAAAGACGCAGCTCAGCCCAACGCAAACTGGCCAAACTGATTGGTATCAGGCAGGACGTGATTGAATCAGCCTACTCCGTATGGCGTCTGCACTATGAATCGCGTGACGGGCGCACAGTTGAGAAGATTGGGAAGGCAAAAGGTGCCAAAAGCCTGTACCAAATAGGCAAGGAGTTGAGGCTGGTTAGGACTTGCATGCCCGCAGCTACCGACGACAAGGAACGTGCTGCAAAGCGTGTGAACGGCATGAAAGTGGCTGTGTCCCGTATGCTGACACGGGCAAACAACCTTATTGACAACACCGCAGTTGGGACGTTCCCGTCCATTCAGTCCCTAAAGGAGCCCATTGTTTGGCGCCCTGTGCAACAGCAGAAATTGAATGCCGCTGTGGCCACTGGTGAGTGGCGCCCTTTGTTTGACCCTAATCACACGTTGATCGTCTAGCTACGGAACGATTGAACGTTGAGACAAGCGATGACGCCTTTATCAAGCCTGCCTTGTGCGGGCTTGCTCCGTTTTCATGTTGCACGCCACTTTATTGGCATGTATCCGTGCGCCTTGCTTTCTGAGTTCAAGCATGTTATATTTTTTAAAAATTAAGCGAGGTATTAATGAAAAAATTCTTCTTCATTGTTATTTACTACCTACCTCTTTTGGCAAGCGCCCAAATATTCCAACAAATACCCACTGATCGACCTGGCGTAACAATGAATATTGTTATGCCTTTTCCATCACCCGAGTCTAAAACAGCATTACTGATAATCCCTGGGACACAAGGAAATGGAGGGCGCATTATGTTAAGAGGCGCTACCGCAATTGAAAAAGGCGCAATGCAGTACCTTTACGATAATGTCGATCTATTTGAAAATGCCAGAATTACTCTAGTTGCTACAGGCTGCCCTACAGATGAATGGCAAAATTATGGAAAGTGTGGAGATAGTTATCGTAAATCAAAAATTTACGCTCAAGACTTTTCTAAAATTATTAATTTTCTCAAAGAAACATTTCAGTTCGAAAAATTTTATGTTTTCGGACACAGCTCTGGCGGCATTTCAACACGATGGCTCTCCGTAAATATGCCGGATCAGTTGAGTGGCGTAATAAATTCATCCATTATGAATGGCACTGCCGGTAGTCTTGCGAACTCAACACTCGGCTTTGATATGAGCAAGATAACCATACCGGTGCTCAATATCGCCCATGAGGCAGATGAATGCCCAAGCACCCCTTACTTTATTGTGAAAAAATATTCAACAAATAATTTAATAACCGTTAAAGGAGGTGGCTCTAGTGGGCCTGTATGCGGGGGTGCCAATCGCCATTCTTTTGAGGGACGCCAACGAGGTGTTTCAAAAGCTATCGTCAAATGGATGACAACAGGCGAGGTTCAGCCCGTTGTGGACTC
>Ga0255211_1000555_pt1 | contig 13127 bp, 12 predicted proteins | sample Miss_Yuk_RepB_8d_FD_183036 | JGI IMG/M metagenome (GOLD analysis project Ga0255211, IMG submission 183036) | Freshwater microbial communities from Mississippi River, Louisiana, United States - Miss_Yuk_RepB_8d | ecosystem: Environmental > Aquatic > Freshwater > River | place: USA: Louisiana...
AAATGTCGGATTTAAAGAACGTGCATATAAGGTATCTTTATTAAACCCGTTACCCTACGGTAGATTTAGAAAAACGTCTAGATATATGTATAAAACAAAAGTACTTCCAAATTACGACGAAGCACGAAGAAGACGCAAAACAATGAAACAAAAATTATACGATGATGAAGGCATCAACAAGAGAGCACAAGAAGCGAAGAGTTCGTCAGGTATTTCGGTATAGGTGCGCACACACACACACACACACACGCACACGCAGACACGCGCAGACACGCGTTACATTACATATAAAGCTGTTCTGTCCTGTTCAGTCAAGTCGCTTTATATGTAAAACTAAGATTCTATTATTACCACCATTCCTCCCTATTCCTTAAAAATCCATATCAACCGAGCGCATCATTAACATAGCGGTAACTAAATATGGGTCCATGTTTGCAGCTGGTCGCCTATCTTCAAAGTATCCACATCCCGCATTATGTGTATTATTATTGATGCGAACAGATACTCCTCTATCGCCGACACCCCACGTAAATGTGTCATAACTGGAAGTTTCGTGGTTCCCTGATAAGCGTAGTTCATTGCTGACACCATAGTATTTTATATCTTCGGTGTGGCTCTTTTTAAGTGTATCAATTACGCGGTAAATCTCTTTTAGTCCGGTATTGTCTTTACTAGGGGTTCGCATTTTGAGAGTGGAAAAATTCGTATGACATCCCGACCCATTGATGTGTGTGAACGGTTTAGGTTCGTATGAGATAGTCGTCTGATATTTTTCGGCGATGCGCTCAAGAAGGAACCGCGCAATCATTAGCTCATCAGCAGCCAGTATTCCTTCTGATGGTCCAATTTGAAACTCCCATTGATTTTTGCTTACTTCCGCGTTGATACCGGAGATTGTAATACCGGCTTTTATACATGCTAGCATATGTTCTTCTGCTATTTTTCGATACTCGATGTCGCGTCCGATGCCGCAGTAGTGTTCTGTTGTTTCATAAAATAGCAAATGATGTGGCGTGGTTTCGATGCGTTTGTCGAGAATAAAGTATTCTTGTTCAAGACCAAACCATGGTTTTTCTTCTTTATATATTTCGAATAGTGGTTCGGCGGAATAACGTCGATTTGTTTTGGTAGGTTTTCCATCACGATTGTATGTCTCGCACAGAACAAGTTTTGAAGAATGCGCATGTACTCCCATGGATGATGCAGGTAATAGAGGATTTTCGCATACAAAAACAGGTACAAGTGTTATTTCGGATTTCTTACCATCTGCTTGTCCGGTAGAAGAGCCGTCATAGTCCCATTTAGGGTAACTAGAATAATGCATATAATGTACATAATTATGATTATCATCGGGACAAGGACGGATTATTTTAGTTTTCGACCTCAGTTTTTTATTTCCGTCTAGCCAAATATATTCAGCAATAATATACAACGAAATCGTCATGTTTATATATAAAACATATATGTACCTATATTTTTAGATAGTTTTTACATATACATATATATACATATATATTTATATACATATATATATTTATATACATATATATTTATATAAGATATGAATGGAATGGTAATAAAGTGTTAGTATAATGGTTGCTACTATAATGGTTTTATTCAATGTGTATGTCTCTTGCAAAATTGCGAACCATCAATAGAGATAAAACTATTACATGGCTTACCTTTATTCGTGCCACTTTTTAATATAGCCGTGCATCGAGGTTTATCTGAATCGTTGGGCTTACTTGCTTCTTTTTTAGCTACATATTTTTTATAATGTGTCGGGCAAAGTAGTACGTTTTCGGTCTCATAATATATTGCATTTTTGTTACACTTTGTGTCACAATGAGTGTCGTCGTCGCCATCGTGGTTGCCGTTGTGGTTGCCGCTGTGTTTTTTTATAATATGGGAACATTTTGCCGCGGGGATACAGTTATTATCAGAGGAGTGTATATTTTTAGCGAGTTTAACACATGGGTAAGGAATAAATGGTAGTAACTTGTTGGTGATGGTGCGGCAATATGGGCATTTGATTTGGTTGTAGTTAAGTTTAGTAACTTCGTATAATGTGTTGAACTTTGTTTTTTGGTAAAGTACTTCTTTATAAATGGGGATGTAGTTAAACTTATGGTTACAAACGAGGGTAATATGATTTGGGTGGAGAATTTCTTTAGAAATAAGACAAATGTTATCGTAGGATGACGATGACGATGACGATGACGATGACGAGGACGACGAAATAATCGTATTTGATTGTTCGGGTGCGTTTATATCGGAGTCACTGGTCGGTGCGGTACTTTTTATAATTTTAGAAAGTTCGGAAAAAAAGTCGATAGAGTTTTCTGATGGTTGTGTATTTAATTTAGAAGGTAACATAAAATATGAATTGTGTATAATTAATAAAATAAAAAGTCTTTATATTATTATATTAATAATATGGCGACAAAAAAAGAATGGGGAAACGCGACCTGGTATTTATTCCATACTCTTTCGTTTAAAATGAAAGATGAACATTTTGATGAGTTGAAAAACGATTTTTTAAACATATGCACAAGAATATGCACAACTCTTCCTTGTCCTCATTGTTCGGAACATGCGACTGAAATTATGCGAAACGTGAAGCGAGAAAACATTAAAACAAAAAAGGATTTACAGTTATTCTTTTTTGATTTTCATAACTCGGTAAATACACGCGTAAGAAAGCCTCTATTTAAAGAAGACGAGATGTTCATGTATCATAAAGCAATAACTAAAAATATCGTATTCAACTACATAACCGTACTGTCTAGAAATCAGAACAATATAAAGTTACTTTCAAATAGCTTCCATAGAGACATGACGATGAATTATTTCAAGAAATGGATAACGCATAATGGCAGTAAATTTAATCCGTGAATATCATCGGTATTTTAGTTCATACTACGTTTTACTCTTACATGGTATGTATAACTTCACCATTTCTATATACCTTGCATTTAAAGGTTTGTTTGTTAGGTCGCGAGCATATTGATGCACCGTTTTCGACGTTGAAGAACACCATTTCGTTATTTGCAGCAGAAACGAAGAGGTACCAGATATACCCGACAATCCACCCGATGGCGAGACCGATGATGACGCCGACGACAGGGGTACAACCGTAGTAGATTTTTGATGCAGCGTCGATGAAGAAGAAGACCATGATGATGGAAAGCATAACGACATTGTAGCTGCTATATTGTAACATTGGCATAAACATGTAGGCAAAAATGAATCCTAATGCTGCGCTATTGAAATTGGGAATTGTATATTGACTGAGACCGAATGGTAACGAGACAAAGTTGCACTGTTGTTTCCAGTAAGGTGAGCTACGACTATTTATATTTTCGAATTTGGCGTTGGTAGTGAAAGCAGCGACAGAGAAAATGAAAAGAAGGACAACAAACCCGGCTAAATACATTACCCATTTAAGATTGCCATTGCTTAAACTAGAAATAATAAAAAACCCGGATAGCAAAACAGGTGATAGGGATGAGAGTATTTGTAAAATACCACCTATAGATAAAGATATACCCGGGGGGTCTAATGGGTCTAATTGAGACAATAATGCAGCTTTAACGAAATTTGCATGTTTGCTATCTTGTTGCTGATTTTGGGTTTGGGGTACTGGTTGGTTGTTAGTTACTGACATATTATATACTATATGTTATGATATAATATATAATAATATAATGTTTTTCTTTTGAGGAATTGTATTTTATTGTTTATACTTAATGTTTATAGTGATGTATTAAATATATATGTAAAATACATAGAAACAAAAATATAATAATATATACTGTACACTATATCAAAATCTCCACACCACCACCTATCCACTTTCGCATTACATTTGATAACAAAACAATATGGGTATTCCTAGTTATTTTTCAAAAATAGTAAAAGGTTATCGTCATATTCTAAAAGAGATGACATATTTGAGTCATGTAAATAATTTATATATGGATTGTAATTCGTTAATATATGATGCTGTCAAAAATAACCCTACATTTGATAAAAGTAGACCGAGAGAGTATGAGACGGGGCTTATAAAAATGGTATGTAGTAAGATTGACTACTATGTAGATTTTTTAAAGCCGACAAGTCGTGTTTTTATCGCATTTGATGGTGTTGCACCGGTTGCAAAACTGAGTCAACAGCGCGATAGGAGATACAAGTCGTGGTATACGGCACAAATTCAGCGGGATATAGAAGGCGCGGGATATAAGGAGGCGTGGAATACGTCGGCAATTACACCGGGTACTAATTTTATGCGGCAACTAAATGAGGAAGTTGTTGAATACTTTGATAAAAAGACGCAGAACAGCTCGAATAATGGGGGCAAAACATTGGAGTATATTATATCAAGTAGTTCGGAACCGGGCGAAGGTGAACATAAGATATTTGACTATATGCGAATGTATCCAGAGTATCATAATTCGCCGGATACGGTTACACTTGTATATGGTTTGGATGCCGATTTGATTATGTTGACACTGAATCATTTGCATATAACTAAAAACCTGTATTTATTCCGCGAGACGCCTGAATTTATAAAATCGGTGGATTCTACATTGGATGCGAATAAGGATTACTTGCTAGATATTCCGGAACTGGCGAATTCAATTGTAAAGTATATTCATAATGTAGAGCCGGATACAGAAGTAAGTATAAGAGATACGACAGAAGCGAGAGAATCGACTAAATTAAAAGGGGGATGCGATAAAGATACGAATAGGATAACGGATTATATATTGATGTGTTTTTTGTTGGGGAATGATTTTATGCCGCACTTTCCGGCATTGAATATAAGAACGGTAGGTATAGATATATTGTTAAATGTATATAGGGAGACATTAGGGAGGACGAATAAGTATTTGACAGAGGGGAATAAAATAGTGTGGAAAAACGTACACGAATTTATAGAACATATTGCGAAACAGGAGGATACGTTATTGACAGAGGAGCATAAGAAGCGGGATAAGTTTGCGCGGAGGTTTGGTGACAACAGTAGCGGCGGAGGTAACAACAAGATGAACAACATGAGAGATAACAGATTCGAGAGAAATGTGTTTAATCGTGAACTAAATAAAAATCAAAAAAACGACAAAAAGGTATTGCATGATACGGAAGAGGTACTGGGGGAAGGAGCGAATATTCAACAAATAGATGATTTATTGATGCTGCCGATGAAAGAGCGAAGCGTGGAGAAATATATTAATCCTTTTTCAAAGGACTGGGAGTATAGGTATTACAAGGCGTTGTTTGATGTCGAAATAACAGATGACCGAAGAAAACAAATTTGCATAAACTATTTAGAAGGGCTAGAGTGGACATTTCATTACTATATAGCGGGTTGTATAGACTGGAAGTGGTGTTATAACTATCATTATGCACCGTTGTTTAAAGACCTTGTAAAGTATATTCCACATATGGATACGCAATTTTTGAAAAGAAAACAGAAAGAGCCGATTGAAGACCTCGTACAGTTGTGTTATGTATTGCCTAGACAGAATTTGAATTTGTTGCCTGTGGAAGTAAATATTGTATTGTTGCAACGATTGGGGCACCTTTATGGGGACGACTATGAGTTTAAGTGGGCATATTGTAGGTATTTTTGGGAGAGTCATGCGGAACTGCCGAGATTACATATTGAAACATTGGAGAATATAGTCTTTGAGGCGAAAAATAAAAGAACTTTTGCGACATCCAATCCTATTCCGATACCGAAGACGCATCATGGTGAGAGAAAACAGTCGTTATAAGAATGGCAAATATTAGTTTATTTTCATTTTGCGTTAATAAACCATGCCCCTTTTATTATATTTATAGTTCTGTCTATAAATATAACAACGAACGTTCTACATTTACACGTTTGGCTATGATGACACGGCATGAGATGTAAGAGGTGCGAGAGAAAATGGGAAATTCTTGAAAAGACCGCATCCAAGCAAACACGTATTGGTAGCACTTGCATTCGCACTCGCATTCGCAGACACACTACCTCCACCACATTTGTAGATAGAAGATATCACCGAAAAACATTTCTCAACAATTTTAAAAATAATATAATATAAGATAGACCAAAGAGTGGCTCGAAGTAATAGAAATGCAACCGATAAAGGTGTGTCCCCTTTTTCTAGTTTATCTTCAATAATAGGGAACGTGGTCGAGTAGTGGTCCATTTTTGCAAGACATTCGCTATGTGATAACCCTTGACTGCGGAGAGTGTCAATACGATATTTATCCATTTTGGACCATATTTTGCTCCAACATTTATAGACGTCGTTGTAATAGTCGTCTTTCGTATAGGGTCGCTTATTCTTTTTCTCGAACTTGGTCCGGAGTTTTTGGGGGTCTATTTTGGGACCATAGTATGTAAATAGTTTAGTATTTTTGTGTAGCATAATTTTCTCATCATCTATGACGTACTCTTTATTTGTGGTATGAACGATTTGTATGGGGAGGTTATTTTCGAAAGAGTGGTAAATAAATCCTTTTTTAAGGGTCGCGGATACAGTGTGACGATGTGGGCGGCGCATACCTTCTGGATATAATGAAAGATTGCGAATGTCATCTTTTTTGCGGAGTTCTTCTATTTTTTTGAAATTTTCTAACACCTTTTCTTTTGTGTTTCCTTCTGAAATAATAATAGTATAAGATGTAAGGTAAGATATAATACCTAATACTGGTAATATAAAAGCCATCTTATTTAAAGAAATAAATTTTGAAGTGTAGTGTAAAATGTGTGGGTCGGTAAAAAAATCTCCTACTGAAACATGGTTTGTCATATACATAATATCTTTATCCAAAATAATACCTCTTTTTGAAACTTTGTGAAAGGAGCATTTTGCATTGTTTATACATTCTTTAACAATATATCGTATTACTTGTTTATTACTTTTTATGTCATAATTAAGAATCGTAAAAATAGGATATATGAATGATATATATAATATAGTACATGCATCTAAAAAATTTCGAATACCAAAATTAGAATAGTCGTATGTAAGCATAGGTTCGATATCTACCATCTTTATTTACGATACCAATAATATTTACTAAAGAATACTTAAGATAAAATAATATTAATTACTAATTGTTAAAACGCAATGTTGTGATAAATATTTATAAAAATAAGTAAATTATAAATATTCAAATAATTAGTTTAAAATGATGATTATAAATATAGTATAAAAGTATAATACTAAAAACAGAATACTAAAAACGGAATGGAAAATGTACTGAGTCGTATTGACAATAGTTACCGGATTCTTAAATTTTCCGGGACAAGGGCGGATTTTGCAACGTTGATGGAGAATAATCCGGGTATTCTTATATTCAAATTTACGGCGAATTGGTGTGGTCCTTGTAAAACAATAAAAGATTATTCATACAAGAAGTCGAATGAGTTGCCTGACTATATGACAATGTTGGAGGTGGACGTAGACGAGTGTTTTGACTTGTATGCTTTTTTGAAACATAAAAAGATGGTCAATGGTATTCCTGTATTTTTGGCGTACGCAAAGGGCATAAACGACGGACCTATAGCGTCGATTACGGGGGCGAGATTGCCGGATATAGAGACATTTTTTGCGACGTGTATGAGTTACAAGTTTTCGTTATGAAAGACACACATCACACATCGTGCGTATATTTTCAATAATAACCATAAAAAGGCGAGTATAGTGTTTTCATGGTCAACTTCATTGTTTTATATTTTTTGCACTCACAGTCATAACAATAATATTGTTTAATAATATCTTTGTTAGTATCAAACTCGTGAAGTGGAGCGTATAGTTTATCATTTAACAAATATACATATTTATCGCCAACAGCAAATGCAAAAGAGTCATAATTCCCGCCGATGGGAGAATAAAATTTACGAATAGTATCACCATCTTTAGTTGAAAAGGATAATATGCCTTTTCCTATAAACAAGTACTTATTGTCGTCTGTTTGTAGAAGAATTGTATTACCTTTTGCTACGCCGCGTTTAAATCGCCAATATGGGTCATTTGATTCATTGTCGCCGAGAAATAGTTGTTTATATTTTACGTCCATTAGTTTGTCTTTTAATGCACTAGTATTCGTTTCTTCAATAAAATGATTATTGTAAATTTCAGCTTGTCCATTACCATAGTCAAATAACACAAACGGAAAAGACGCGTTATCATTTATTTCATATATGTTTTTAGGTTGGATTCGAGACTGTAAAGATTCTTTAACTGTATTATTATGGATACACTTTATAAACTTGGATACATTTATAGGACCATAATCTGTTTTTTTGTATATGCATTTTGATGTATATACTGGGGAACTTTTGTATTCTTTCACTGGTAACTTTACTGTTTTATTTTTAGTCATTTTTTTTGGAGAGTTAGAGTTACCTTTTACCCAGCGGTATATTCCACGTTTATCGGGTTTGGATTCATAGTTTGCGCCATCGTTTCCTTTCTTGGTGGAACCTTTGCAGTCCATTGCCGAATACGGTGGGGAGCTACGTGACTTATATTTTTTAGTTTTTAGTTCTATACAAGGTGACATTTGCAAATATAGGTAATATATATTATATAAAATATTATATAATATATGATAAAATATCATAAAATATTTCATTTTCAACAGAACCGACTAAAATCAATGCGAGGTCCATTGAGAACAGTAATAGGCAACCAACGCAGCGCAGATGGATTACACATTTCTCTAGAAAAGAATCCGACTCCAAGTCTTCCACAAACACCAATAGCGAGTCTAGTAGAGATGACAAACCGGCTAATATCACCAGATAGTTCGGCGCGTGCACCTACACCTGCAACACCGATTTCAAAAGTAGCTCCGGGAATAGGAATATTTGCTTGAAAGGCAGCATTCCACGTTCTTCCTACGCTTTGACTCATTCCTAAAAGTGATGCCCATGCTCTGTATCCGAAATTGGCGGGAGATGCACAGGGGAGAATCCAAGCGGATGCACCGACTGTGATGAAGGTCTGTAGCCCGATAGTACATCCAAGTTCGCCGCCGAATCGTGCTTCTCTGCATGTACAAAAGTTAGGGAGCCGAAAATGGTTCGTGATAGGTCCACAAATGCTGAATGCTGTAGGTTTCATCCCTGAACCAAAGTCTCGTGCGTCGGCAACTTTAAATGCGTCCAAGTTTACGACGGCGTCGGTGACATTTCCACCGCGATGACTACATTTGCTATCTTCAATACATGTTGAGGAAGCAGGGCACGAAAATCGCGCATCCATGCAGCGGACGGCATTCGGAAGAGGGGAACACGCGTACACTAAACCAGCACCAGTCGCAGATGCGTTACTCATACAAGTCTGAGACGGGGCACATGAAATACCGTTACCGCAGTCTTGAGCAGCGGGGACGATGGGGACGATGGTTGGAAGAGCGCCCGTTTCGCAAACAAACATGACAAGGGCGCATGCCAAAAATGTGGGGATTTTCATTTTTTGAGAATATATATAGTATATGTTTATATTTTTATATACTTTTCCGTGAAATATAAAATTACAATATGGAATAATGAATAAAAAATAAAAAAATAAAAAATAATGAATAAGGAATAAAAAACAAGGAATAAATGCCACAAAATATATTAAAGCGTATTAAAATATAGAAATAAAATTAGTATACTATAGTAAGATAGTGCAAACATGTCAAGTATGGATTTGGATATAAACAACTATGAATTAAACGATATATTGAACTTATTCAAGCTGCCGGTTATGTTTGACGACAAACATCTTAAACAAGCGAAGATAACAGTACTGCAAATGCACCCAGATAAATCGAAGTTACCCAAGGAATATTTTCTTTTTTTTACAAAGGCGTATAAAATACTATATGAGATATACAAGGTCAGGTTTCCTGATGCGAAAAAATACAAGGAGGACAAATTTTCGTATACGGCGGTGATAGACCGCGAATTAAACCAGAGTAAATCCAAGACGGCGCATAATGTGGAGGACCGCGAATACCATAAAACGGAGGAGGAGGCATATAAAAAGATTCAAAAAATGGACGCATCCAAGTTCAACAAATGGTTTAACGAAAAGTTCGAAAAGTTTCGCTTACACGATGAAGAACAGGATAATGGATACGAAGAATGGTTTAGAGGTGTTTCAAAAGATGGTAGCGCAGATGAGAACGAGAACGATGTTCAAGAGATGGGAGGAACATGGGCAGAGAGGAACGCACAAATCGAGCGAAAGAAGGCGGAGTTGCGAAACAAGATGGCATTAATTCAGCACACGGAAATACAAACGGCGAATAGTAGTGGTGGAGGCGGAGGGTACTATGGTCTAGGTCGCGAAGCTCCGCAGGAATATTCTAGTGGGCTATTTAGTTCGCTGCAGTACGAAGATTTGAAGAAAGCGCATACAGAGACGGTAATACCTGTAACCGCCGAGGATTATAATAACAGGAGAAAATATACATCAACAAATGAGATGCAGATGTTTAGAGATATTGAAAGAACGAGTTATAATTATACGAAAGAGTTTCAAACAACACAGTTAGATAGAGAAACAGCTCTTCAAGTGGAGCAAGATATGCAGCGCGCATACAGGTTAGCGAAACAAGATGAGATAGTGCGAGAGATAAATAAGAGGTTTAACTCCGAGTTCCATCAGTTGACGAACTAATATAGGAGAGATATAAAAACATGAGACGTAATAGATGCGTGAGATTAATCGAAAATCGGGGGGGTGTTATATAAATAATTCAAAACTGTTATATTTCGAACACTTGAAAATATATTCAAAAAAGACTGAAAATATATTCTAGGTAATTAATATACGGTATAATATAAATATAATATAAATATAAATATAGTGAAAATGAAAATTTCAAAAAAACAAATACTAATGATTTTATTACTTTTAATTATAGGATATGGGTACTCGATGTATTCGGGTAAGTTAAACCAAGACACGGAGAAAGAGGAGCGGGATTTAATCCAGAAGTTTTTAGCAAATGATGTAAATAAAATGGACCGTAAAAAGCCGTTCCTATGGATACCGATTCAGTATGATATGAATCAAAGAGAGTGGCTAAATTTCGGTTCTAGGAATACAACAAATTTAAATCAACCCTATTTATATTTAACAATAAGAAGTATAATAGAGAAGTGTGGTGACTCATTCAATATATGTCTCATTGATGATAATGTATTCCATAAGTTAATACCGAACTGGACGATAGAAGTAAGCCGTTTAGCCGACCCTTTGCGATTACATATGCGAGAGTTGGCGATGGCGCAGTTATTGAACAGGTACGGAGGTATGCGTTTAGCGCCGTCGTTTGTATGTTTCGAGGACTTGATAACATTATATGAGCTGGGAGTAAATACGCAGACAGCATCGGGGGGCGGCATATTTGTAACGGAGATGTTATCAAAGAGCGTAATCTCATCATCACTGGCATTTGCACCGTGTTCGAAAATAATGGGGTGCGTGAAAGATAACGAAATCATGAGAAAGTATATAGAATATTTAGAGGTTTTAGTATCAAAAGACTACACCAATGAGATGGAGTTTGAAGGGAATATAAGTAAATGGTTTTCTAACCAGGTGGCGAGTGGTACAGTAAATATAATAAAACCGGAGTTAATCGGTGCAAAGAAGGAGGATGATTCGCCGGTAATATTGGACAATATCATGAGCGATACGAACATGGAACTTTCGAAGGAGAGTTTTGGGCTTTATATACCTGCGTGCGATTTATTAAAAAGGCGACACTACGGATGGTTTGTGAGGATGTCGCCTGCACAAGTGCTAGAGTCAAATACCCAAGTAGCAAAGTACTTATTGGCGATGAACTGAAAATAAATCATAACATCGGGTATCAAATATCAAATATCAAATATCAAATATCAAATATCAAATATCAAATATCATACAATATTTGATATTTTTATTGTAAAATAGTGTAACTCAATTCAGAAAAGTTCAATCAAGTTATTAGTAAAAAGAGCCAACTCTATTTCATCTTCATGAATATTGTGGAATATTGTCATATATTTACAAAGTATTTTCGTAATTTTATATTTATTTGTTTCGTTAATTAGTGGTGTCGTTTTAATAAATAGAAAGTAGTTGTCTAATATATCCATAACAGAGTAACCTTGGTCATATAAGGCGTATAATATTTTGATACAATGTTCTAATTTTTTTTCAGTTAATGACCGCGTATAGTCTTCGAAAATATGGAAACTAATATTTGTACATAGCAGTTTGACAATAGACAAATCAATGGGTGTATTTAATATTTTAATTTTTTCTAAATAATTAATGAGAATACGTATAGAAACGTTTGAAATATTGAGTACAAATCTTTGAGCTTCTGGTGTAATAGTAATATTTTCTTTTTTTATAACTTTTGCTAGTATTTTTTCTAAACAAGAGTCTTCGATTTGATTAATTTTTATAATAATATTGCGCGACTGAAGACTATCAACTACTTTCTGAACATTTGTACAAGACGAAATGAAGTGAACTTTATGACTATATTTGTCCATACAGTTGCGGAATACTTGTTGACTTTGTTCGTTAATGATATCGACGTCATCGAGGAGCACGATTTTTTTGAACCCGTGTACGAGAGAGGCGGTTTGACAAAAAATTTTCAGGTCATTGCGATAGTACGAAATACCTTGGTCCTTTAGGCTATTTAGAACCAGTATATTATCGGGGTTATAATTTGTTTTATAATACTCGCGGATGATAGAATAAATGAGCGATGTTTTACCAGAACCGGGGTCGCCGATTAGAAGTATATTAAGGTTATTCATGGAGATAAGAGCCTTCAGAAGTTTGATGACGTTTTGCTCTAGTTGCTCAAACTGATGAAAATATTGTGGCTGATATTTATTAATAAAGGGGAGATTGGTTTGCATATTATTCGTGTTTTGCATGTATTATTGGGTTTTATATATAGTTAAAGTCGTTATAATAGCGGACGAATATAGATATATTAATAATATTCGTTAATAAATATTTAAGTTTATGTTTCTTTAATATAATAAAAACATTAGTAAATGAAATCAATGAACTCTGGGAAATCTGAAACATTTTATGATATTCTAGGAGTAGAAG
>Ga0255211_1000566_pt1 | contig 12973 bp, 10 predicted proteins | sample Miss_Yuk_RepB_8d_FD_183036 | JGI IMG/M metagenome (GOLD analysis project Ga0255211, IMG submission 183036) | Freshwater microbial communities from Mississippi River, Louisiana, United States - Miss_Yuk_RepB_8d | ecosystem: Environmental > Aquatic > Freshwater > River | place: USA: Louisiana...
GAATTCTGAATGGCGACGTTTTGGTTTTGGTTCTGTAATGACGCCATAAAATGATTATACATCTCATGAATTTGTGTTTGTTGTAATTGGTTCATTTTGCTGAGTTCCACGTTTGATTTACATAATTCGGTTACGGTCGATGCGAATTTGTCATACATCGAAGAATTCATACTATTCGGGTTCTTCTCATTTGGTGTTTTTGTAATCGGACAAACCTTCGAATGACGCCAAAGGCTTCGTTGTGCCTTATATCTTCTTCCACATTCTGAACAAACATATGAACACGGTTGGTTTTCGCTGGTGGGGGTGTCCGGAATGGGTGGTTCAGAAAAATGGACATTTATACTTTTCGGTGATCGGTGTTTTTCCGTCAGCAAATGTTTGGCGTAGTTACATTTTACTGACGTAGAATAGTCACAACGTTCGCATCGAAAAAGGGGCATGTTTGAAATGGTGATATTTATCACCTGACGGTAGTTATGCTCTGGTTATGTAATGTATAAATATATTTAAGTGTGAATTATGGTGTGATCACCGAAAAAAGTATAAATATCACCAAAAGTATAAATGTCCAAAAAAATGTCCGTTTTTTGAGGGCGGGGTGGGGGCGGCGATGGACGGTCGAAAAAATTACAGTCACAATTTTTGAGGGGGGTTGAATAAATTGTGACTGTAAAGTTGAAAAATGCGGATTTTCGTGTTTCAAAACCTCCATCGCAAATGGCGTTTTGGACATTTCTGGCGGAAGTATAAATGTCTATACTTTTGTGATTTTCAAGCCGTGAAATTTGGCCAGAAAGTGAGTTGAATGAGATATTTGTATCTTTGTAAATCCAACGGGTTTTGAAGCGAATATTTTCTGTAATAATACGAATGAACCATACATTCTGAACCGAACGATATTGGAGATCTGTATAATAATGAATAATACGAACACTATTCATTATTTTCCATCATTGAAATAGATATCAAAACTTCGACCCGATCACTTCATTTGCGGCCATAGGTTCAAACGACATCATTCCACCGGGCATTCCACCGCCAACATGCTGAGAATATGTGCTGTTGAAGTGTTGCTGCTGCTGACTTGCCTGTGAAAGACCATAATCCGCGGTTCCGGTATTACGATTTGCGGTGAGAACCGGATTAGGAGGTGCCATTCCGCCACCAACCATACCACCGGGAACACCACCAGCGTAAGGCTGTGAAAGAGGCTGTGTGATGCGAACAGCGCCTCCATTTCCGCTTTGTGCGGCGCCTCCAGCACCTACACTACCGTTATAACTTGTTTCGCCACCAAGAAGTTCGATTGTGCGCTCCACGATAATCTGGACTTTCTCGCCCAACTTCGTCTTAATACTCAAAAGAATCATCAAAATGCCTAAAATAGTAGTTGTAAAGTTGAACTCGCTGTATCTATATCCAGAATAAGTTGGGATAAATGTAATGAGACGGTGGATAAAATAGATAAAAACGAACATGAACAATATCTGGCCGATGATTTCGACTAAAATCATTAATGTCGCCTTGTGGTCATCGGGTTCAGGAACATAGGTTCGAACCAAATACAACATTACCAATATTGGGATAATTCCGATAAGTGTATATTGGACGATATTCAGTAAAACACCCTGCTGTTGCTCATCCAGACGAAATACATGGTCCACGAATGAACTTCCTCGCTTTGATCCTTCTTTCACGGTTTCTTCGAATGCTTCCATCGATAAATATATATAAGGTAAATATTATTTATGATGAATAAAATAGGGTTCGGACGGACGGACGGACGGACGGACGGACGGATTTATTCGATTATATGAATTAAACACATCCAGATTATTACTATATATAGTTCGAGAGATGCTTCGACGTTTTGCGCGTATCAATAGTATACCAAATTATCCGGTGGATTATGATGAGGAAACAAAGGAAACGAAGGAAAATGAAACACATCCACAAAATAAAACTTCATCGAAGTATATTCATCCCCACCTTGAATATCAATACCTAAATCTTATTCACGATATTATTGCGGAAAATCACGAACATGTTAGTCGAAACGGAACCACATTTTCCGTATTTGGCACAGGAATGCTTTTCTCATTAGAACAAGGAACCATTCCTATTCTCACAACAAAAAAGATGGCATGGAAAACCTGTTTGAAAGAATTACTGTGGTTTATTCAGGGACAAACCGATAATCGCATTTTAAACGACGCCGATGTTCATATTTGGGACGATAATGCGTCACGTGATTTTATGGAATCTCGCGGACTCGCGCACTACGCCGAAGGCGACCTTGGTCCTATCTACGGCTATCAGTGGAGGCACTTTAACGCCGAATACAAAGGCCACACCGCCGATTATACGGGGAAAGGTGTGGATCAACTCGCTGAGATTATACGATGTCTGAAACACCCTACCGAGAGATTTTCACGTCGACTTATTATGACGGCATGGAATCCGTGTCAAATCGACGAAATGGCACTTCCACCATGTCATATCCTATGCCAATTTAATGTGAATAATATGAATCAACTTTCATGCGCATTATATCAGCGAAGCGGTGATGTAGGTTTAGGCGTTCCTTTCAATATCGCGTCTTATAGTTTTTTGACACATTTGCTTGCGAAGCATTGCGGTTTAGTTCCACATGAATTTGTCTATTATTTAGGAAATGCGCATATATATGATGACCACATCGAACCATTACGGGAGCAATTATTACGTCGACCGATGGTGTTTCCGCGGGTTGAAATCTCTGTATTGAGAGATAATATTAATGATTATACAATCAACGATTTTCGCGTTTTGAACTATCAAAGCTGTGACGGAATAAAAATGAAAATGCGAAAATAATATAGAATTAATGTGTTATTACATGTTATAATTGGATCGTTTCACGTCAAAAATTATAACATGAGTGGAAGCGCCGCATTATCCGCAGCAAGAAAACGCCGTGCGTCATCTTCACAAATGGGGGGTGTAAATACGAATACGCCGACCCAAACAGCGAATTATTATAGCGGATCAAAACAAACCTTACAGGGTATTATGAACCAATCCCCATCTTATCCAATGACAGCATTACCGAATCCTAGTATTCCAACACCAACACGAAGTTCATCATACGGTATTTCACCAGATATTAAGAATATACCACCTATCAATATTTATGAAAATATCGATCTTATTAAACAACAGATGGATGAACGAACCAAACTAATTCAAACACAAGGAACCAAAATTCATCCGGAAAAGTTACGAGTGCTTCAAAAGCAAAATGAGATTCAAGCACAAATACTTCGTCAAAAGATTATTCAAGCGCAACAAATGGAAGCGGCAGAAAAGCAAAGACAGCAGGAACTTCAACATCAATTTCATGCACAACAACAGACAAACAGTCAAATACCTTATAACCAAAATGAACCAGAATTTATTTATGAGAAGGGGATTCCTCGCAGAAATCCTCGGTATAGAAAACCTGAAGAAGTTGTCGTAACACCTTTAGAGTCACTCGCAACCGCGGCGGCGTCGGCGTCAGCTACAACAACGTATGATCCTCAACAACGTTCTATTTTGACTGACCAAGTGAAGATATATAATATGCCGGTATCTACTGATAGAGAGACGATTACAGCGGCAAATATGAAGCCATTTGTAAGTATGATTACAGATACGGGTGTGATTCCACCGCCGATTGTAATATTGAAATCACACGACGCAACATTACTTGAACATCATTACGTTATACAGAACTTAGCTAGTCAAGTTCAAGATTTACGAGGTAGATATGAGTCGAGACAAAACCAGCAAGTAAATACGAACATGACGTCATCGTCTAGTTCTCAAGAAATAAAGAGCACAGATATGACGAAAGATTCTATTGAAGACGCTAGTGGCGGAGAAGATGAAGAGAACGTATTGTTAATGGAGGAAGTCGTGAATGATTTGACAAATAGTCGCGAATTTATAGAAGGTGTTGTGGATAAGATTGTAAACGAAACCAATCTCTCTGAAGTAATTATGAAGATTGAACCGATAATTAAGGAAAATCAAGAGCTTCGATCATTAATTTTTTCACAGCAACAAATGATGAATGAAATGAACATGCTGGTATTTCGTTTATTAAATGAGCAAGAAAAAATAAATGCGGTGCTGCGAGATCAACAGCAACAGCAAACGCAATCGCAACAGCAGAATCAAACGCAATCGCAACAGCAGCAACAGCAAACGCAAGAGCAAGAGCAAACGCAAGAGCAACAGCAGCAACAGCAAACGCAAACGCAAGAGCAACAGCAGCAAGAGCAAGAGCAAGAGCAAGAGCAAGAGCAAGAGCAAGAGCAAGAGCAAGAGCAAGAGCAAGATAATAATAATGAACCTCTATATTGTGAATCATCATCCGATAGAATCGAGACTGATTTTCATGATATTGGGTTGAATGATAATGGATTATATTCATGTGACATGACTGATATTATATTGTCTAATACGGACCAAGCCGTCGACGAAGAGGAAAAGGAACAAGAGGAAGAGGAAAAGGAGCAAGAGGAAGAGGAAGAAGATAATGAACCCCGTTGTATTATGCCAACAGACGATGACTACTCAGAAATGCCCCATTTTCCAGAACCGATTAGTCTTATCGTGAATGAACTATAAACAGCGGTGCGTAACATAAAAGAAGTATAAATATGAACATGTATTAGTATTCATATTTACAAATGCTTGTAATTTCTATTTTTATTTTTTGTATTGTTTTATTTCTGTATTTACATATCCACTTTCATTTGAAAAGAAGTAACGATTTAGAAGTATATGAAATCGAACAACCGTCCAAACAACGTTTAGAGGAAGTATGTGATATACGACAACCTACTACATTTGAATTATATAATGAACAATTATTAACTCAGTTATCGTATCAAGCAATACATACTAGTTATCGTGCGTTTGATATACATATTCGAGATGTGTCCAGAACACCAACATCCACCACAGAAGATAAGACTGTAATTACACAAAAAGGAACCGAAAATGAGCAAGTTTTATATATACCTGTTACTTTTAAGATTGCGCATGAAGTGCTCAAAAAGGACAACGACTCAAAATACATAAGCGAACATAATGCCGATTTTATCGATGAAACCGGTCTTATAAAAATATTCCAACTCAACGATGAATTCCTACGACCTTATATGGTAAGCACATGTATGTATGATATTCTTATGGCTTCTACCGGAACTACGACACCTCTTCGTTACGAACTGAACTATCGTAATTATTTTCTAGTAACGCAAGGCCGTATTAAAATACTACTTATACCACCGAAAGATAAGAGATACTTGTATCCGATCAACGATTACGATATTCTTGAATTTAGAACACCGGTCAATCCGTGGAAGGTTCAGCCGGAATATCAAGATGATTTCGACAAAATAAAAACGCTTGAGGTTGAGCTATTTCAAGGAATGGTTATGTTTATTCCGGCATATTGGTGGTATAGTATACAGTTCGTAGTTTCAGAGACGAGTGTTTGTTCATTCAAATACCGAACACATATGAATACGGTATCGATCGCTCCTCAACTTGTGTTAAATGTTCTTCAAAATATGAATACGAAACGTGATACACTCGAAAAACGGGCATTTATTAAAAATCAGTTTCAAGAAACGACGCTGGTGAGTAGTAGTGAAAAAACACGAGGTGGCAATATTCAAACAACAACGGGACAACAGCCCGAATATTTACCGTCCTTAGAAGAGCAATATCTTCCGAAGACGTTACGCGGTTCGAGCAGTAACCCGTATAGTATTATGAATGCCGTCAGTGAAAACGTAACAAATAGTATTCAACCGTCATTACCGTCATTACCGTCGTCACTCGAGTCGTTAGAAACAACTGTGATTCAAGATACAAAAAAAGAGGTTATCATCGCACCGACAATTGAAGAAATATCGGACACAACGACGATAACGACGTCACAAGAAAATGCGTCAATTTCATGATACAGCAATATTTTCTAATAACGCACATAAATCGTTACTTGAAATACAATCATCTGTCATCACCTTTGTAAATAAATCATGTATTTTTGTGTCGGTAATTACATCCATGATCAACGATGATACATAACCATTTTTTAAGAAGAAATAGTCCGGATATTTGTGATAATAATTATAAAAATCGCGATAAATATACATGGTTAAAAAAGTAAGTCCAAGAGACCATACGTCATGTTTTGTATTTATTTTTTTCCAATTGTATTTACTTGAACGATTTGTATCAGTAATATTTTTAAATTCAGGATGACAATACGGGATAGTTCCGCCGGTTCCAACTCCTTCATTATGGATTCCAGACAATCCGAAATCAATCAAATATACAGTAAATTTCTTACATCGTTCTGGATGATTGATATTAAAATTGGGATGCTCGCATATAAGAATATTGTCGGGTTTTATATCGCCATGAACAATAGAAACGCTATGAATATTAGATAATAACTTCGCACATTCATGAAATAAATGAATGAAAAATGTGCGTTGAATCACAGAAAAACGATGATAGAGATCAATTGCCATATTATCTTTTACCCATGTATACAGCGATATGGTTTCTTTTACGTAATGTTGTAAACTAAACGATATCGTATTTTCACGTAGTTTCTCGAAACATGAACGCGCGAGATCCCATCTATCACTGTTTTTCTCGGAATATTCATCTTCTGCTTTATCAGTATAGATACAACTACATCTCGGGTTTCGACATTCACATGTATCATTATCGGCAACGTTATGACGAATATTCATATATATCAAAAATGGTCGAATAATTTGGGAGTGCTGGTCGTCATTGATAGCCGCCATACGTTGAACCACGTCTTCCTCGTTCATGAAACTAAAGGGGCAATCATCGATTCGAATGATATAATTATTATATCGAAATACACCAATATATTGATTTATCTTGATCGAACGATATTGTTTTTTCTCTTCGAATAAATCGCGATATATATCATTCGCAATAATAATATATAATATTTTGAGTTTGATCTTATCTATATCTGTGATATTTTGAATATTATTTATCATCGTTTCGAATCTTTTCTCGAGTATAATGTTCGAAATATCGAATTGGTGATATTCCATTATTTTTAATAAGTTCTGTAGTTCATAATCCTTTTTTATGAGTGTTTGTTCTATTTCTGTATTGAATAAACGTCGATGTATAACTGGACTAGGTGGGGGTGGGGGTGGTGGCAGCGATGGTTGTGAATCTTGTAGTTGGGGCGCATTATAAGGCTCATCATCATAAACGATTTCTAACGATGAATATTCTGTCGACTTACCTTTATCGTCTGTTACTGTCATATTATTGTGAATGCGAGCTTCTTCAATACTTCCGACTCTATAATTCCGTAACCGTGTGTGTATTCGATTTCTTGCAATAAAGCCAGTAATTTTATTTTTAAATTTTGATAAAATAGATAACATATATAGAGAGTGTATAAATATATACTTTTCTGTCTATATATGTTATTATGATCCGAATGTATTCTCCTGACAATATGTAATGTATAAAAACCCGTCTGAGTCTTTGTTGTCATCATAGATATTTCCCACCATAGACGTAATCGGGAATATTTTATTATTTATAAACATGAAGAGCGCCTTTTCTGGCGGAAATCGAATGCGTTTTCGTATAATTTGTTGGAGTTGCATCAACGTCAAATCTCTCGGTGTGATATACTTCGACTTATCAATCGGATATAAATCTTTGTCATTCTTTGATGGCTGAATAATGAGTGGAACGCGGTCCGGGTATTTTTCAAGAATGACTTGCGATTTTTTAACGCGTTCTAAATGGTAGTCATTCGTAGGTTGACTGGATGAAGTTGTCGTCGTAGTAGTATTTGGGGTAGGGGTAGGGATATGAACCGTCTGTGTAGTCATTTCGGTATATGGTGGTTCTGTTGCGGTGAATGAAGGCTGTAATATTCCAGGCACGGAGTAAGAATTCGCGATGTTCATGGTTGATTCTATCGATTTCGGTTTATATTACAATATGCTAAACATAAAAAAACGTGTAATTGTCTAAATAGTAATTCAAAATATCTTAAATTGAATATATTTTGATGTTTAATACACGATCATTATACATTCGGTTAATTCATAATGAAAACACTATCTCATGACATTCGTAGATATACGACTGTGATAAAAAAGGAAACATGCGAATCTCAGCCACCCGCACCTTCCCAGGTATCTGAAATAACGAATAGTGACGACAAGTCCACGATTCCTAGAATCGATATACATATGTCGGCAGAACAGAAACTTGCGTTTGAAAAATATCGTTCGGGGCAGAATGTATTCATAACTGGTCCGGGTGGGACAGGAAAGTCGGCGCTGATCCGAGAGATTTATCGACATGCCAATAACAGCGGGCATAACATACAAGTATGTGCGCTCACAGGATGCGCAGCAGTCATGCTAGACTGTAAGGCAAAAACGATACATTCATGGGCCGGTATCGGAATCGCAAATGGCGACATCGATCGTATCGTGGAACGTGTTGAAAAGAATTTCTTGAAGAAAAAAGATTGGCGACAGACCAGAACGTTGATCGTCGATGAAGTAAGTATGATGTCGAAGCGATTGTTTGATATATTAGACCTTGTAGGAAAAACTGCGCGAAAATGCCACTCTCGGCCATTCGGTGGAATTCAACTTATATTTTGTGGAGACTTTTATCAGCTTCCACCGGTGGGAGGATCAAAGTCAGAAGACCCAGATAACGCGCGGTTTTGTTTCGAAAGTGAAAGTTGGTTTCCGACCTTTCCGAGAGAAAATCATATACAGTTAAAGCATATATTCCGACAAAATGATCCGGTGTATTGCCAAGTATTGAATCAAGTGCGTGAGGGACGGATCACACGACGAACCGATGAAATACTTCGGTCACGTGTCGGTGTATTATTACCGGAATTCTCGGAAGATGGAACGCCACAGACAAAACCGACGATATTATATGCGACGCGAAGTCGTGTGGATGATATCAACCGTATGGAGATGGATAATATATCGATATTGGACCCAGACAGTCCAACATACAAATACGATTTAAAATACGTAACAGACATTCCTGTTTCCGAAAAGGAACGACAAATACGAGGAGCACAAAGTCAAGAACGCATTATGACCGAACTATCCAGTTTAAAAAATAGTATTTTATGCGATGATATAATACATTTGAAGGTGGGTGCGCAAGTGATGTGTGTCATTAATATGGAACAGTCGGTGACTACATCTGCCACGCCAATATGTAATGGAAGTCAGGGTGTGATCGTTCGTATGTCCACTACGACAGTTCCACCTCTACCGATCGTGCGCTTCAATAATGGACTTGAAATGACGGTTAATTATCATACATGGATGAGTGAAAATATACCGGGAATCGGCGTTTCACAACTACCTCTCATATTGTCATGGGCCATTACGATTCATAAAAGTCAAGGTGCTACGTTGGAACGGTGTATCATCGATATAGGCGAAGGAGTATTTGAGGCAGGACAAAGCTACGTGGCGTTGTCGCGAATTAAATCATTAGAAGGAGTGAGTATCATGAGTTACGACGTGACGAAAATATTGGTGAATAAGAGGGTGAAAGCATTTTACGGAGAATTATATAGTCCGCCGGCGTCTCCATAAAAAAAGAGAGAGAAGAGTAGGAGTAAGAGGAGTAGAAAAAAAATTGAAAAGGAGAGAAGGAGAGAGAAGGAGTGAAAAGGAAGATGGAAGTGATATTGAGAAAGTTGAGGGAGTATACGGGAAGGAGTGAGGAGGAATGGCGTGAATGGATGGGTGAGGAGGTGAAAGAGATGGAGAAAGAATTGAATGCGATGAAAGAGATGCTGAAGGGGTCGTGCGTAGGTGCGAAAGCGGAAGAGCCGAAAGCGGAAGAGCCGAAAGCGGAAGAAGCAAAAGCGGAAGAAGCGAAAGCGAAAGAAGCAAAAGTGAAAGAACCAAAAGTGAAAGAAGCAAAAGTGAAAGAACCAAAAGCGGAAGAAGCGAAAGCGAAAGAAGCAAAAGTGAAAGAACCAAAAGTGAAAGAACCAAAAGCGAAAGAAGCAAAAGCGAAAGAAGCAAAAGCGAAAGAAGCAAAAGTGAAAGAGCCGAAAGAGCCGAAAGCAGAAAAAGAAGCGAAGGTGGCGGCTCTGAAAGCAGAAAAAGAAGCGAAGGCGGCAGCTCTGAAAGCAGAAAAAGAAGCGAAGGCGGCAGCTCTGAAAGCAGAGAAGGAGGCGAAGAATAAGGATAAAAAGAAGAGCTCGACGAAGAAATCAGAAGAGGAAAAGAAGAGTAAAGCGCAGAAGGTAGTAGAGGAGGAGGAGGAGGAGGAGGAGGTGGAGGTGGAAGAGTTTGATTATGAAGGAGTGACATACTTGAGATCGAGTAAAGGAGTGGTGTATGACATGGCGACGAGCGAGGAGATAGGAAGATGGAATGAGGAGACGAGAAGTATAGAAGTGGAGTGAAAGGAAAAAGAGAGGTAATAAAGGTAAGTATTTTTTTTGATGAGATGAAGAAAAAAAACGTAATTTACCGGCGACAGGTTTCGATCCTGTGACCTCTGGGTTATAAGCCATAACCATCCCCAGAACGTACCACCCATCCATCAACGGAGAAGTAGTAGAGAAGTTAGGAGACGGTGTTTACAGCGCTCTGCCTCTGAGCTACACCGGGTAAATGCTAGTTTAACGTCACGTAGCAATTGACGAGTGGTTTCTGTAAAGCCGGCAAAGGTGAAATACCGGAGATAGGGTTCGAACCTATGACCTCGGGGTTATGAGCCCCGCGCGCTTCCTCTGCGCCACCCCGGTTTTGTTACAAGACGAAGAACATTAAAGCCTCGTGAGGACCGAGCTGGATTACATTAAAGACCCAACTGGTGAGATAAGTGATAAAGTAAAAAAGAGAATCAATTTTATTATAAAAGCGTGAAAGAAGCGATATCATGATAAAAGTGTGAAAATAAAAAATGTATCTGAGAGATATAATAAATTAAAATACTAAACAATAAATAAATGATGAAGAATCCGATCTCTCGAACATGAAGAATCAAAAGGGGTAAAAAATGTGTCCGTAGGATGAAGCACGCTAGCGCTCCTCCCTCCGTAAGAATGGACCGTAGGTAAATATAGACGGCGGATGATACCAGCAGTATCGCTCGCTGCGCTCGCTTGTGCCCGAGCCCTCATAATATGAGCCACAGGTTGTTATGTCACCGATTTCGGCTCACCGATACTAAACGAGACGATAATAAGTAAGGATAATATGAACATTATAAAAAAGTGTAAAAAGTGAAGGTCGGCGCTCACGCCGTAGAAATGGACCGGCGAAGCAAGCGATGGAGCGAAGCGACTGAGCATAGAGTGAGAATAGACGGCGGAAGATGGTATGGTGAACATACATGTCGAGAGATTTATTAAATTAAAATACTAATCCGTGATAAATCAATCAAAAGATGAAGAATCCGATCCATAATAAATCTCTCGAACATAATGAATCCGATCCATAATAAATCAATCAAAGATGAAGAATCCGATCCATAATAAATCTCTCGAACATAATGAATCCGATCCATAATAAATCAATCAAACATCAAGAATCCGATCCATAATAAATCTCTCGAAGATCAAAAATCAATCCGTAATAAATCTCTCAAACATCAAGAATCAATCCGTGATAAATCTCTCAAACATCAAGAATCCGATCCATAATAAATCTCTCGAAGATCAAAAATCAATCCATAATAAATCTCTCAAACATCAAGAATCCGATCCATAATAAATCTCTCGAACATAATGAATCCGATCCATAATAAATCTCTCGAACATAATGAATCCGATCCATAATAAATCTCTCAAAACATAATGAATCAATCCATAATAAAGAGCAGCCGTAGGAATGAATCACGAATGCGCTCCAACGAGCCTCCGTAAGAATGGACCGTAGGTAAATATAGACGGCGGATGATACCAGCAGTATCGCTCGCTGCGCTCGCTTGTGCCCGAGCCCTCATAATACGAGCCACAGGTTGTTATGTCACCGATTTCGGCTCACCGATACTAAACGAGACGATAATAAGTAAGGAGAATATGATCATTATAAAAAAGTGTAAAAAGTGAAGGTCGGCACTCACGCCGTAGAAATGGACCGGCGAAGCAAGCGATGGAGCGAAGCGACTGAGCATAGAGTAAGAATAGACGGCGGAAGATGGTATGGTGAACATACATGTCGAGAGATTTATTAAATTAAAATACTAATCCGTGATAAATCTCTCAAACATCAAGAATCAATCCGTGATAAATCAATCAAAAGATGAAGAATCCGATCCATAATAAATCTCTCGAACATCAAGAATCAATCCATAATAAATCTCTCGAACATCAAGAATCAATCCGTGATAAATCAATCAAACATCAAGAATCAATCCGTGATAAATCTCTCAAAACATAATGAATCAATCCATAATAAATCTCTCAAAACATAATGAATCAATCCATAATAAATCTCTCAAAACATAATGAATCAATCCATAATAAATCTCTCAAACATCAAGAATCAATCCATAATAAATCTCTCAAACATCAAGAATCAATCCATAATAAATCTCTCAAACATCAAGAATCAATCCATAATAAATCTCTCAAACATCAAGAATCCGATCCATAATAAATCTCTCAAACATCAAGAATCAATCCATAATAAATCTCTCGAATATAATGATTCCGATCCATAATAAATCTCTCAAACATCAAGAATCCGATCCATAATAAATCTCTCAGAACATAATGAATCCGATCCATAATAAATCTCTCAAAACATAATGAATCAATCCATAATAAAGAGCAGCCGTAGGAATGAATCACGAATGCGCTCCAACGAGCCTCCGTAAGAATGGACCGTAGGTA
>Ga0255211_1000581_pt1 | contig 12622 bp, 19 predicted proteins | sample Miss_Yuk_RepB_8d_FD_183036 | JGI IMG/M metagenome (GOLD analysis project Ga0255211, IMG submission 183036) | Freshwater microbial communities from Mississippi River, Louisiana, United States - Miss_Yuk_RepB_8d | ecosystem: Environmental > Aquatic > Freshwater > River | place: USA: Louisiana...
GCGAAGCATTTCGTCTAATTGATGTTCGGATAATTTATTTAAATTTTCGTTATTATTGTTCATTTGATTTAAATAAAATCATAAGTTTTTTAATTCCGTCTGTCCAACTAAATAGTGTATCAGCATAGTACACCGATGTCGTATCACCCATTTCATCCGTAAAGTTCAATGTCTCAGCGGGGTTCGGTACAAAGATGATGTCATCTTCAGAAGAAAAAATTAAACAATAAGCCATTTCACTATTTAATACTTCTTCTACAAATAATTTAATTTTACCTAGTTGATTATGTAGATAAACTGCTTTCTTTTTAACTTTAGGTTTTTCATTAATTATTAACGGCTCAATTTGTTGAATTATCGGTTCTTCAACAACTGTCACAGGTTGAGTTTTATTTTTCTTTTTCTTAGATTTACCAGAAGTTACGTTAATTTCCAAAGGTGTTGCACCGGCTGAGCGAGAAGCGTGCTGCAAGTATTGCTGTTGCATTTTTGTAACTTCCTCTTGAGATCTTGTAGCTGTGGCATTTTTAATTCTTTTTCCTGAATTATTAAAACTACCAACAACCACATCGCCGAACATTTTCATATATTCGTGATTTGATGTTGACCGTAAATCGCTTGATTGTGACATAGTTTTAATTTAAAATAGTTTTTATGATTACACTCGATTTAGTAAGAAAAGCTACAGATTTTGATCCTAAAGCAAGTAGTTACAAATTAATTTTAGAAGTTAATTCGGCACAAAATATCACACCAAAAATATTTGTCAATCAAAGATTAAAAAACTTAAGTGAAGATACATTTGAAGATGTATTTGCGGCTGTAGCAACTCCTGCACAATTGGAAGATTTTGATGAAGATTCTCCAGGACCCGGTTCTTCCTATTATCGAACTAATAAAATTGAAATATTATCTAGAAATGCTGATTATTTAGATGATGTATATGACGATATTGTCTGGCAGGTACAAAAATTAGTTGATGACATGAAGGCTTTGACTATTATTAAAAACGAAATTACAGTTAGAATTACAGAAAACGAACAACCGGAAGTGTTATGAACAACGTTGAATTATTAATTAAATTAGCAAAAGACAATAGTGTATTACTTCAATTGCTGCGCGCCAAACAATTATCTGATAAAAAGAATTATTCAGAAAAAGCTAAAATAATTAATCAATTATTAAAAAATAATCCGGGTGAATTTCGCATTGATTCAAGACAAGTAAACACCGTGGGTCTTACGCATGAACCTACTGGTTTTAAAATTCATACGACCAAAGGGTCAATTCCTTTAGAATTTACAAAACAAGAAGCTCAAGAAAAACAAGCTGGAACTCCAGCATGGCAACGTAGTGCAGGTAAAAATCCAGAAGGTGGATTAAATGCAAAAGGTAGAGCTAGTTACAATAAAGCCACAGGGGGTAATCTCAAACCACCGGTTACTGAAAGTAATCCTAAAGGAGAAAGAGCTAAAAGACAAAATAGTTTTTGTAGCCGCATGTGCGGAATGAAACGAGTAAACACGGGTTCCGCAACAAAAAACGATCCAGATAGTAGGATTAATAAAGCACTTCGTAAATGGAATTGTAAATGTGGAGAAGCTCATGACACCGATCTTCAGAAGTTGGCATGTATTATTAAAGAAGGCAGATGCTGGGCGGGTTATGAACCAGTGCCAGGTAAAGAGCCTTACAGTGAGGATAGCTGCAGACCGATAGCTAAAAAAAAGAAAGAAGAAGATTTAGAAAAAGAATCCAGTTCTAAACCTGGTTTGTGGGCGAATATTTTGGCGAAGAGAAAGCGGGGAGAGAAACCAGCTAAACCCGGTGACGAGGCTTATCCAGATAAAGAACAGTGGAATAAATTAACCAAGGATAAATAATTAATTTTTATTCTACCCCCATAAATATACTTACAATAAATGGTATAATACATTGTAAACGTTTAGCAAAATAATAAATTATTTTGCTTTTTGTTTAGCTATGGGCTAAGATCTGACCTTGAATGACAGCATTCGAGTTCAGCACTCCTGATGGAGCAATAGTAAAAGGCAAAAACTTAAGCCGTTTATGCAGAGATCATAACTTAAATTATGATAACATGCGTAAATTGCTTAATGGTAAAATAGGCCAGTACCGAGGTTGGTTTTCCACCAAAACCTCAAAGTCTCGCAAACGATTAGCGAGAATACGTCAGACTATTTACAATCTAAACACCGGACAATTTACAAAAATTGGCTTGTCCCAAACAAAATTAGCAGCTAGCTTCTCTCTAAGCAAAAGCAAACTAAGTCGATTACTCACTGGTAAGCGGCTAATGTACAAGGGATGGGTATTGGATAGCACTTATTCAATTCTATACGGTAAACCACAAACACAAAAATTGGGTAGGATTGTTACCTGACAATTTTTATTAAAAATGAAAAATAAAATCACAAATAGTCTGAGACAGTTCATTTTAAACAAATCCAAGGTTGGATGGATTAAAGCTGAGATCATCCGGCACGTAATGACCAAAACGGGTTGGGGTAAGACAAAGGCAGGAGAAGTAGTCGCAGACATCATCAACGGAAATGTTGAAGCTGAGATTACTGATCATGAAGAAAGTGATTGGTCATCCACCTTGGAATTGAAAGAAGCGTATATCTATAACAAGGATGATGATAAATATGTCTTCCAGACAAAAAAGGTCCCATCTGGGGCAATTGTTTTAAATGGTTCCGTAGTCCGCGCCATTCATCGCGGCTACACAGCAGATGAAACAATCAATTCTTTAGCTCGGAGACACACAATACCTCGTGCGTTACTTACCGAAGTAATCCGCAAACTCGGGCTGACTCATGATTCTTTGCCTTTCACCGATGAAGAAATTAAAGATAAATCGGAAGGCGATCTGATTATTGACGCGCTGGAACAAAAGAAATTTGAATTGTTTCAAAAGATCGAAAAAGAAAAATGGAAAGATACCCAGGCTAACGCAAATAAATGGTTGGAATTCAAAGCCAACAACATGGAACCATTTTTGTCGTTCCTGTCCACCTGGACTCCTCCCAAGTATGTACCCGTAAAACCACCTGTAAAAAATAAATCAAACAGTAACCGCGCTTTTGTTGTTGGTGCGTTCGATTGGCATATTGGTGGTCGTGAGGAAGCCCGCTATATGTGGAAGGGATCTGATTGGAATCTTGAAGCGGCGAAAGTGGCTATTAATAAATATGCAGCTAAGATTCTTGAACAAGTGCAAAACGATGTAAAAGGGTTCAATCGTTGTGTGTTTCTATTGGGTGGTGATTTATATAACTCACTGACTGGATTTACAGCCAACGGTACACCTTTGAATAATGAATTTAGCCGGGACACCCAGTTTGAAGCTGTGATGAACCTGTTAATTGAATTTATTAACCACCTACTATCTATCTTCCCCAAAGTGGAATGTCATTTCGTACGTGGTAATCACGGCGGTACGACTGACATCCCGCTGGCTTGGGCGATTAAAAATTACTTTCATACTGAAAATAGATTAGTATTTGAAATCTCGTCATGCAGAACCAAACCTATCCGAGTTAATTCTGTATTAATGCTTATTGATCATGGGGCAAGTGATCAAACCAAATCATTGGTGCCAAGTTCGCCAAAAGCCAAAGAAGCATATATTCAGCATCTATTGTTGGCTAATCCAGAACTGTTGGTCGGTGTTAAACAAAAGCTCTTTATTCAGGGTGACTTACATCACTACGAACAAAAAGAATATAACGATTTTGAGTTCTTTATGTTTGGAGCACTACCTTGTGGTTCTCAGTATGCCGATACAAAAAACATGCATAACCGTGCGAGACAGAATTGCTTAATTGTGGGTGATGATGGTGTGGAACAGGTTTTACATGTGTATCTTGACTGAAGGTTTAAAATTTAATAATATAGATAAAAGCAATTACACTATTAAATTATGAACGAAAATTTCTACAACGGGTTTATTAAAAGAGCTCAGGATTATGGGCTATCTGTTGTAGAAGCTGATGATTTGTATAAAACTGCTTTAGATCCAAAACATCGAGACGAAGAACTTTCGAAGGTTGCCAAAGATTCTTCCGCATATATCCGAAAATTTCATACTGGGGGATTATCCAAGGAACAGTTTGATCAGCTGAGTGATTATGCAGCCAGTTTGATGAAGCTAGACCAAAAATTTCTTAATGAAGCTCCTCATAAAGACGATCATAAAATGAGACTAGAGGGAATGTCGGGTGTTGACGATCTTTTGGACGTGGCCAAAACCAACATTCCCAAGAACAAAAAAAATGAATTTTTTCGTTCCAAAGTTGTTGAAGAAATTTCAGATTTAGGAAAACCACCATGGTATCTTCGGTTGATCGGAGAAAAACCGATTATGTCTTCTCATACAGTTTTAACTAATTCCGGCTTAGATGATGTTAAAAACCTTAAGCAAGAAGAAGAAGGTTTAAATTATGGAGAAAAGCTTAATTTGGATGTAATCTATCCTTTTGCAAACCAGTATGTTATAAGCAATTCTAAAAAAACACCGGATTGGTTCGTCAAACAACTAATTAAGAATAAACTTAGTGATAAGGGAAATATTTTTATAAACAGCGAAAAACCGATTCATACTTTTTAATATGAATAAATATTTTTATACAGGCTTTATTAAAAGAGCCAGTGAATATGGTTTACCAACAGCCGAAATTAATAAAATTTTAGAAAAGTTTGCGGCGGGATGGGAAACAGATGATGGTTACCTGTGGGATGATAAACCTACTAGAGTTTTATGGAACGGTACGCGGCCATGGATGCTTAGTGCTGGATCCTTGTTTCCCGGAAGTAAAGAACCCGGTAATGATGAATTAAAAAAGTACTATTCTGGTGGCTTAGATAAATATCTAAAAGGAAAAAATAAAAAGCTTACAGCCGAATATACAGATGAATATGGTAGTCCGCATTTATCACATATTGCTCACGGCGCAACTCCACAAGAACGTAAAGAATTTATAGATAAATTAGTTGCTGGAATGGATAATCAGTCTTTTATAGCCCTAGGTACGCCTGGAGGAGAAATATGGCAAAAAAGAAAAAATAACGCCTAAAAGCATAAAAACACCATTAAATTATGAACGAAAATTTCTACAACGGATTTATTAAGAGAGCTCAAGAATATGGATTGTCAGCTATTGAAGCTAATGATTTGTATAAAGTTGCACTGGATATAAAAGATTTGAATAAGGTTCCAAAACCAGTTGCTGGAATAAATCCACTTAGCGGCGCTGTCGGGTATCCAAATCAACAGGCGTTAACTTCTAAAATGAATTTAGACGTGGCAAAAAACTTACCAGGTGTTGGTCCTCTTTCTGTAAGTTTAAAGCCATTGTATAACCAACCCGCAAAACCAATCGAAACCCAAACTCCACTTTCTGTTGGTATGCTGCGAATTGGTAAGGATGGTCCTGGATACGAAGAAACCCAAAAATATATCGAAAGTTTAGCTCCAAAAGATCGAGCACGCGCCCAAGATATTTACGACGAAAATTATCGCGAAGCGTTCACAGTTAAACCTGGTATAACCAGCCAGCCTATTATTCCAACTGTACCTTTGGCGGTAAAATGAATGAATATTTCTATATTGGATTTATTAAAAGAGCGCAGGAATGCGGTCTTTCCGGTATAGAAATAACTAATTTAATTAAACTAGCGAATAAAACATTAGTTGTAGCGGGTATTCATGGTGATGAACCTGCGGGGAATATAGCCGCAAACCAATTAAACGGCGTAGATAAAATTACGCAGGTAAATAAAACGGGTAAAAGGCGTATTGATGGAAAAGATCCAAACCGCCATTTTGACAAGCACACCGAAAGTAAATTGCAGCGTGATATTTTAAACAAGATTGAAGAAAAGAATCCTGATCTTGTCGTGGCAATGCATGAAGATGATGAAGCAAAAAAGCCCTACGCGTATGCTTCTAAATCTGTGGCCGATAGATTAAAGGATATTTTAAAAGACAAAGATACTGCACGTAGTGCTCATGGCGATAAAACTGATGGTGGAGTAATTAGTGAGGGAAATAATCCCAGGGAGGGTTCTCTCGAAAAAGCGTTGGATCGTAGAGGTATCGACCGAGTCACATTGGAAACACCCAGTAAAACCCAAAGCTTAAACGAACGTGTCAGTACGCAGACTGATATTGTAAAGCAGTTGAAAGAGAAGAGTGCTTCTAAATTAGAAGATTTGATGACTTTGTATCACGGTAGTCCCATACCAGACATAGAAATATTAGAACCTAAACTAGATCCGCGTACCGGTAAAAAAGCTTTGTTTGTTTCTGACACACCTCATTCTCCAGAAATTTTTTCGTTAATGCCTCACAGACATTTGTTTACTAAAAATGAAATAACGGAAAATGGTAAATTTAAATCAGGTGATATTACAGGTCCTGAATTGAACGAAGAAGGTTATTTATATGAATTGCAAGTGCCAAAAAATCTTGTTGAAGAATATAAACCAGGAAGATTTGTTTTAAATTCTCCAGCAAAAGTAAATCATATTAAAAAAGTTTTGCGGAAAGAAATTTTAAAAAAGGGTTGGAAACACAATTTAAAACAAAATAATACCGACCAAGAAAAGAGTGCTTCTAAATTAGAAGATTTGATGACTTTGTATCACGGTAGTGAAATTGAAAATTTAACTGAATTAGAACCAAAAGCTTCGAGGGTTTTAAAAGGAAACGCGGCGGTATTCGCCACTCCAGATCGGGATGTGGCTCTTTCGTTTTTAGCTCCGTGGCGCGATGACGATTTTGAACACGGCAGTGTGAATGGTCAATATTACATGCGGGAAAAATATCCAAACGCATTTAATAAAATATTTAAAGGTAAATCAGGGGTAATTTATCATTTACCCGCTCACGGATTTGAAGAAGATCCAAAATTAACTAAATTTGAAAAAATAAATAAAAACAAAGTTAAAATTTTACAAGCTGAAAAAATTAAAGATGTTTTGCATGCTTTGCAAAATTCAAAATTCAAATTGTTAAAACATAAAGAATTAGCACCATGGGAAAAGCACAATAGTTAAGAGAAGAATGCTGCAGCCTATATTCAATTTGAGAAGAACCCGGTAAACATTTAAAAAAACAAAAATTAATTGAATACTCTCTCGTAATAAATTACTATTTAATAAATCTAACATCATTATTTTATGAACGAACATTTCTACAACGGATTTATTAAAAGAGCTCAAGAATATGGATTATCAACTGTAGAAGCTGATAGCTTGATTAAGCAGGCTAGGGATTTCAATTCAGTTACAATGCGCATGTTGATACCTCAGTTGATTGGAGCAGCTAGCGGGGGGGCACTAGGCCACTCACAAGGTCATCCACTAATGGGTTCCGCGCTTGGTCAATTGCTTGGTATGAGTGTCGGTATTCCGTGGGGATTACATCATCTTAAACAGCGGTCTAAAAACCAGTATAAAGATAAAAATACTAATAAGCTCGATCGCGAAGCATTAGAACATTATTATCCTGAGCTTAAAGAAAACCAGGTTTAATATCACCAATAATATGAACGAACATTTCTATAACGGATTTATTAAAAGAGCTCAGGATTATGGGCTATCCGTTGTAGAAGCTGATAGGTTGGTTAAAGTAGCGAATGATTGGTCGCATCATGGTCCATCTGAGCACCTAGGCGCTCATACAGATTCTTCATTCAACGCCGACGGCGAACTCCCGCACGGCTGGTGGCGCGCGATAACGACACCCATTACGGCCGGGATACTTCTGAATCGATATTTAGCATCTAGACGTAATAAAGAAGAGGTTACAAAAAAGAAAGAAAATGTTAAGAAAGCGAATCATCAGCAACTATTTGATTATCTATCTACCAATCTTGGTGGAAGGCAGTTAGCCGATCATTTGTCTACTAATACTCAAGCATCAATACCTAGTTATCCAACCCCCAGTAGAACTGTACACTCAAACTGGCCAGAAGGAATACCTGCACCAGACGGTTCTTGGTCCACACCAATGAGTGCAGCTCCCAAGGATGTAGCTAAAAAATATAATTTTACAACTAATCCAGTTCCGTTTAGTGGTGCAGCTCTGAACGATGATATCCAGAATTCATATGGAAGAATGGATCATGTTAGAAATACTGGTTCTGCTACAGGGTTTGCACCTATTAACTCTGCTTATGACCCAAGATATATAGATAAGGCTAGAAAACTTAATGCAGGTATGGCTGCACAAAATGGTATTCCCTACGACTCGCGTATAAAATAAACACTAGCAATAAGCTAAAATCTAATTAGATTAAACCCTACTCGTTATTGAGTAGGGTTTTTTCGTATACACTTATGGATGAAGAAATTATTATTGAAGACAATATTCCCGCGTTCTATAATGGAGATGTAGACGGGCCTAGAGCCTACACATATAGAATAGTTAGGGTATCCCGTCCGGAAGAAAGTTTACAACCGGAAGAAGAAATTAGTGAACCTAATGTTGAGTTAGAATAATATTATGACTTTAACCCCTAAGCTAAAAAATCAAATACACAAGGCAATCACAGAAAAAGATACACCTCTTTTTGCTGATTGTATGGAAGTGTTTGAGAAATTAGCAGTGGGGTTTGAACTGACTACGATACAGTTAATTATCGACGAGAAAGAGGGTAACGTATACCTGGCAGATTTTGTTAAATTGGTTACTAAATTAGATTTTGGTGCCCCGCCCATAACTCCAGATTATTATCATATGGTGTGGTCTTTCTGGACAAGAGGAGATGAATTGAGATATGGGTTGGTAACTAGTAATTGGGAAAACCAAGAGAATAACCAGAAAGCAATTGATGAAGCATTGGAAGAAGAAGACGATGAATTTTAAGTTATGTTCTTTCTAGCCATAGTCGTATTATTTTTCGGTATATTCACAGGTTATGCCGCCTGTTCTTCCTACTTTACAGACGAAAAATAATATTTTAATATAAAGGACTATGAACGAACATTTCTACAATGGATTTGTTAAGAGAGCCAAAGAACAGTTATCTGAACCCGATTTTGATGCCCTCAATGAAGCATCGCAATATGTCAAATTTTTACACACTGAAGGTTTGACCGATAAAGAATTTAATAAAATTCACAAAGAGGTGCTCAAGAATATATTGTTTAGAGCAGAGGTTGTAAAGGGTATATCGGAGTCGCCCGGAGCATCTCTTCTTCTAGGTTCCGGTAGTAGTTTGCCCGAGGATGTCAGTGACGAGGCTAGAGCATTTTTACCAAAAAGTAAAAAAGACAGTGTATATGACCCTGGTCTAGTTTGGGAAATCAAAAACATTGGCAAACCACCTTGGTATCGGCGGTTAATTGGAGAAAAACCAATCAATTCACAAGCGACACTTCTCACAAAATTTCCAACTGGCGATTCTGATCGGGCTAAACATCTCAACACATATGTTGTAACAAACAGACCGCAAGTTCCAAAATGGTTTGTTGATCGTTTAATCGGACATGCAACAAAAGACAGTATGCCAGGGTCAATCTATGTAAATGATGCAAACTCAGTCTATACACAATAATATGAACGAACATTTCTACAATGGATTTATTAAGAGAGCTCAAGAATATGGGCTATCTGCCAAAACTGCCAATGAGACATTTGATAAGGTTATGAGCACAATTGGGTTTAGTCCTGAGATGGCCCGATTAGGCAAGGGATACTTAGATCAGGCGCTAATTGGGCTGAATTTAAAAGCTTTAGCTCATCCTGTTCTTGCTTCTGGAATTGGATATGGATTGGGTGGTGCAGCTTTGGGTTCATTGATTCCTAGTAGAGATGAAAAAGGTAAATCACATAGACTCCGTAACGCTTTAATTGGGGGTCTGCTTGCGGGTGGTGGAGCCGCAGCTACAAAAGCTTATAATGCTCCGACTGATGTTGGTGGTGCGGTTTTAGATACGTTGCGCGACGGCGGTGAAGTAATCAGGCTAGTTCCAGATATGAATCCTTTTTCTGGGCCGCTTTCCAATGAACGGCGCACACAGCTCCTCGGAAATCTCTTAAAGAGAGTTAAAAATCTCAACTTATAAAATATGAATTTTCTTCAGAAGCTGATTCAGTCTTTATTTGGTAATAAGCCTGAAGATGAAACACTTGTCAAAGGTGCAGCCCCGTTAGTCACTGAAGAAGAGGCGTATATTCCGTATCGTTCTGAAGTATTAAATAATTATTTGCTTCAGCGTAATGTTAATTTGAATGATCCATTAGACGCTAGTGTTAAAATTAAAAAACAGTTTCGTCAGACTACCGACGCAGCCGTATTAAAAGGCACAGTTGACAGTAGAAAGAATATTACTTTTACCGCAGCCTCCAATGTAGCTGTAATAAACCTTACTGATTTGGTTTTATCCGAATGTTCTTTTGTAATTAAATCAGAATTTAAAGATACAATTGTAATTATCAATGTATCGCGCAGACTTTCTCTTTCCAAAAACGCAAGACTGACTGTTCGTGGCTTACCACCAGAGAATATATTAATCAATTTTACGGGGAGTGGTTCTCCGGTTTTATCGTTTAGTAGTTTGTTGATCGGCACAATCATTACCGCGCAATCAATGGTTATTTCGAGCCGCAGTTCGTTAATGGGCGAAACCCTGCGTTCCAAACCAAATATTATTGGCGATGGATCGATGGTGAATAAAACCACAGAGAACTTTGCAAAACTCAAAAAGCAAAGAGAGGACGAGCTAAAAAAAGGAATTGTTCCTCCTGAAGCGGTCGTAATCGTCAAAGATAAACCTTCTGACGAATCCGCTGGTGATGAAATCTTCGAAAAGAAGAAATGGTGATCAACTCTCCATTATCCTAATCATCCAAAAGTCGGCAGCAAATCTGGACATTGTCATGTACTCAAATGGGATATAACAATATCCTTTGTCTCCCCATTTATCGCTCCATGAGTTTTGGATAATAAAGTATCTCTTGTTCTTGATAAATTTCCACCCCACACACATCATGCAGTGCCCGCCGTGTAGAAACTCTTTATCGGCTTTCGGTATTGGAATAATTCCATCCTTCTTGCAGTAGACAAACGAGTCGTAAATCTGCAGACCGAAGATAAATGGATAACCCTGCTCCAAGCATGCTTGCATTTCATCCAATGAGTTGTCACGTAATCTACGATAAGATAAGGCTTGGTGCTGAATTGCTTGGCTGTAAACATTGACCGGTGGTTTCTCTGTAAATTTTTCGATTATGTATGGCCAGGTATATTCCGGGGTGACCCCCTTCTTGACCACACTTTTCAACGCATAACGCACCGAAGCACCACTATCAACCTGTGTGGTGTTCTGTAGTTCTCTGGTAACGTAATAGGTAAACAACGGAGATGGTTGCCAAAGATCTTTAAATCCTTGCTTCTTACGCGCATATTCAACCAAGCTGATTGCTCCAAATGCAGAACAAGCACCGAGACTCCCCTGATCGTGAATTACGGGGCAGCCAGGGCGTAAATCAACGGGGTTATATATTTTTGCACCAACGTAGGTGGCAAACATTAAATCCCTAGAATCAGGTTCGTCACGAATCCAACCAAACTTACGATTGAACACTGCTTGTTCTTTTCTGAAGAATTTACTGAAAAAGTTCTTTATTGATTTCCACATATAAGTAACATTAACAACTTGCCTGGAAGGAATAAATCAGAAAATTGTTACAATTTTAGGATTAAAAATAACTCTTTCAACTAAATATAAACTAAAATAAAATAAAAATATGGGAATGTTTGATTACATCATTTGTGAATATCCACTACCTGCAGTTGAACTCAAAGCAGAAGACGGGATTACCATGGATCAATTGCAGAAAGAAGACTATCAGACCAAGAGTCTCGATAGAGCCATGTTGTGTTTTACTATTGAAGCTGATGGTAGGCTATCACACAATAATTATCCCGATGGGCATTGGGTAGAAGCAGAAGCAGGTAGTGTTTTTGGTCGCATATTTGAACGTGGAGAACCAGTTAAAGTATATGACAATGGAAACTACGTTATCGATTTCTACACTTCGTTTGAAAATAACAATGGTCCAACGGATCTTTGGATTGAATGGCAGGCTATTATCTTTGATGGTAAGCTTGATAAGATAAGTTTAAAAGAGTTAGAGAGAAATGATAATTCGTTTAGAAAAGAAAGTGTAAAGAAGTACGGAGAGTTCATGCAAAGGCAGCAAGAATTCCGCAAGTCTGTTAAGTTTAAGTATTTCTTTTGTTGGTTTAACCCGCTGAAAATTAAATTAGTAAATAAAGTATGTCGTACCCTTCAGCGGGTTATTTCGTGGCTACATCGAATATAAGAAAATTAACTCGTTGTCCTGAATGTGGCGCAAAGTGGTTGGGGAAGAAAATTCCCAAATCAGATCTGAGGCATTATCCAGAAGGACAAACACGCTATAATTTATTGTTGATTACAAATTACCCTGGGGAAAGGGATAAATTTCATTGTACCTGCCCTTGTTGTAAAACAAGTTGGGACGGTTAAATTAAAAATTGATAAGTAATTAATTTAATAGTAAACTATTTTAATAATTCTTTATGCCGCAGCCGCAATATCCATT
>Ga0255211_1000590_pt1 | contig 12449 bp, 12 predicted proteins | sample Miss_Yuk_RepB_8d_FD_183036 | JGI IMG/M metagenome (GOLD analysis project Ga0255211, IMG submission 183036) | Freshwater microbial communities from Mississippi River, Louisiana, United States - Miss_Yuk_RepB_8d | ecosystem: Environmental > Aquatic > Freshwater > River | place: USA: Louisiana...
TCACTTGGTAAATAAATTTTTTGCTCCTTACTTCATTAATTTTAATTACATATTAAAATGATACAAAGATACATTAATAACCTACATATGACAACTATACAACATGAAAAGGAACTCCATATTAAGAGATGTGGACCATTCAAAAACGCTGACGACGAGGCTGCTTTTGAGTATAACCTTCGTTACTATCCTCTTAACCCTTATGCCCCGCCTAGTGGTTCATATGGTAATCGCGTTGATTGTTGGCCTGCTGCAGATTTTGATCGAGACTTGTATGATACGGTAGATCCAATGTACTACACACCTAAACGATGCTGGCAACTTGGGTATGCATATTTTACAAAGTTTGATATGGAGCAGTATCAAATATCAGTCATGTATAACCCAAAAGCAAAGCTGTCCACCAAACGCCAAATGTATCGTAGAATGATTATGGAGAAATCAAATACTACTGGGGCGCAGTTGGAAGTACATGAAGTTGCAGATGCAATTCTTGAAGCAGAAGCCTTTGAATTAAGTCCTGATGAAGACTCATTGTTATTTAAAGCGCAAATGCTTGAGTTTATGTTATGGACCATTGATCCTCAACGCATGCTTGTACTAGAGGCTGCTTTATGTTTGCAAGCTTTAGGTGTTTACCACAACTTTGATGCATCCACAATGACTGATTTGTTTGAGTACTCTATGATTCATCCAAATGCAGTTGTTTGCACTGTATGTCGTTCATGTAGATGGATTTTTGCTAACCCAGCCCATAACAATGATGAGTTTATTATGTGTGTTGCTCCTCATTGTCCTGCTCGTTTACAACGTCGCGATCGTCCTTTAGATGGATACATGGCATTACCTTACGATAACTTTAATTACAAGATGTGGAAAAAATACTGCAGGAAGTATTTTACACCTGAATCGGAGGAACTGTACAAAGCCATTCGTTGGGCTAATCCGTAAATTTTTATTTATAATCCGTATATTTTTAATTAGTTTGAATGGTAAAAAATTTTTGTATACGTGGCATAAAAAAGTTCTTTAAAGTAAATAATTCTATACTCCAATCACAATTTCATTAATTTAATATATTAAAAATATGTCAGACAACGAAGAATTAGATGATTTAGGAGAATACATTACCTCCATATTAGGAGATACAGGAGTTACACAAGTAACCAAACGCAAACGCAAATCCACCAAGACAGAAGAAGAAAAGAAAGCAAAGCGAAAAGTGTACAATCAAACCATGCGTGATAAACTTAAATCAAATAACAGTCTTTGCAAAGCCAATTTACTAGAAGCTATAGATACTTTAAAAGAGTGGGTGATGGATGAAAATAGAGAACAACTTGATCGTGATGATCTTGTACGTATATTTGATATGATGCATAAAGATGTAATGGATATGCGTTTTCCTTATTAATTAACATAATGAGTTTGTTGAGCGCTTTGAATTGCTTGCTTTTTATTTTCATGAAATTGCTTATCTGGATTACCATAATATTTATCTGCTTTTAATGTATTACTTGTACTATGTGCCGCTAATGGATCCCATGATTTGGACTTTTCAGTCACATCTGTTTTACCTTTGGGGCCGCTAAACTTTGATACTATATCTGCCGAAGAACGAATGTCAGTTTGATTACTTCGTTTGTGTACTTCAAAAGGGTGTGCTGCTTTGTTTACTGTTGTTACATCTCCTTTTTTTCCACCTACTAATTCAGCCAATAAACCACCTTGAGAATGTCCAATTGTATCTACATTTCCATACTTTTTCTCTGCAGCCTTTTGAACACGCGCCGCCTCTTTATATCGTTCTGTTTTTTTGTACAACTTGGATCCACCTACAGCATACACTAAATTATTACCCCAATCTGTAAATCCTTGCGTACCCTGATGAGCTACTACTGTTTTTCCAGTTTTTGGATTCACATATACTTTAGCGCGTTTGGTTGACAAGGATTTATCCAACTCATAATCGCCAACTTTCTTTTTACCTGCATACGATCCCTTTTCAATAAGATCCGTCAACTCTTTACCGCTATATCCACCACGATAACGACCTTTACACTTTACCATTTTTATTTATGCATGTTTTTTATTTTAATTGCAATTCAAAACTATCAAAATCCATTTTTTTAGAAACACCTCCAGATACACACGATATTCCTCCACCTACATAAGTTTGCGTTGCTACAACAACTCCAGAACCAGAAATTGTTTGACTTACATTTGTATCCAAACGAGTTAAGGTAGCATCAAAAGCACCTGTGTTGTTTGTATTTGTAATTCTTAACTTCAACCAAACATTTACATTTTGAGTAGCCAATGTTCCCGTAAATGAACCTACCAACACATCATTTGCTTTTATATTCCATACATTTGTTGGAGCTACATTAGTTGAATATTGAAGTAAAACAGAATCTGATGCCAACGAGTTTGTTGCAGTTAATAATCCAACTGAAATGGTTGAATTCGTTGATGTATCAATGGGCCATCCGCGAAAAACAATTTCAATATAATCAATATTTGACCACAAAAGAGGAGACCGCATTGTCCATGTCGCATTTGTATTACTTGCGGCAGTTTGAAGTCGTACAATACCATAATGATTTGCTTCAGCGTTTGCCATTGTACTTGTAGGAGTTCCTGAACCACCTGTTCGAAACATCAATAATCCATTTTCACTACTCGCTTCTCCCCATTGTTCGTCATAGAAAAATTTTTTATTTACAGGACCAATGATGTTGGCTGCAGTAATTGTACCCACATTAATAATATCATTATTGTTCATATTTAATTTGGATTGAAATTCAATACCTGAAGGGTTGGTAGTACTAAACCCACTATACCCAAGCGTACCTTCAATCAAAGGAGGAGTAACTAATCCTTGTACAATTTTTAAACCTGTAGGGCCAATCGAAATTGTAGCATTTTGATCAGCCGTCACAACTTGAATGCCATTGGCATCAATTTGAGTTGGTTCGACTCCTGACATTTTTATTATGATTAGGCATTTATGGAACTAACACCAACACCTATACTTACTGCATTTGCAGCTTGACAGTTTAACACTTCAATGGATCCCTCATAAGCATAAGTAGCTACGGCAGGGTTTAAAGTAGTATACATTGTGGGAAATACGGCCCATCGATTGGGAATAATGGCAGAGGTAGGAGTAGTAGCGATGGGGGCAATATAACCATAAATTGGCCCTAATGTACTAGGGTTTACATAATTTTGATTGTAGCACCAGTAAGGTCTTCCATTTGGAATCAAAGCGCTTGTTTGATTGAACGCATTATTTCCAGAAATATAATTGCTTACATTATATTGATTCATTGGATAAGCAGTTACATTCGCACTGTTAAAACTACCTGGGTAAAGATCCATATCAAAATAACATTTACCCCACTGAAATGGTACTGGGTTACCAGAACTGTTATTAAATACAACATAACTAAAGGTGATTCGCACGGTTACGAGAGGAATCGAATTTGTTGAAAGAGTATCCGAAAAACAAATTAAAAAACCTTGAGATGCTACTCCTGCAGGAACCCAATTCGCTGCTGCAGTGATTGTAGTTCCAGAAATATAAGCTTTACCCCCATTATTCACAGGATTTTGAATTCCACCCAAACCAGGGCTTAAAATATTTAAACCTCCAATGGGGATATTTAAATTATTTAAAGTTAAACTTGTCGGTGCTGCACTACTTGAAATGGCGGTTATTCTACCATTACTATCTAATGTTATGTCCGAAGCTGTATACGATCCCGCCAAAGCTCCCGCGCCCGTATATGCCGATGATTGTTGTGTATTGTCGCTTAAGTATTGAATGTACGATCCATTCTTAATTTCACTTGATCCTAATATGTTATTTTGAGTTCTTGTTCCAATGTTTTGCAAAATTAAAGAATTATCCCACATGTTGATATCCGCATTCGTTAAAGTCATAGATGCAAACCCACCTAAATTAATGGGGCATTCCACATTTACCGTATTATGATTGGTTAAATTGATATTAATCTCACAATCAGTATTTAATGTTGTTGCAGCAGCACCCACAATATCAATCACGGGACCATTAAATGTAGTTTGCGCACTGTTAAATTCTACAAGAGGACCATTAAATTCTACCAAATTACCATTAAATTCTGTAGTTTGACAAGAATCAATAAAACTAGGTCCGGTTAATTCTAACGAACCATCAATGACAATGGTTGATGAAGGTTTAAAAAGCACTGTATCCGCAAACTCGGCAGGACCATTAATTGCTGTAGTACCATTGTTTACTTCTATTCCTGCATCAAAAATAATAAGACCTGTTGCCGTATCACCCGTCTTTTTGATATAGGGTAATTCAACAGGTTCACCTTCGTCTTCACCGTAAATGTTTAACACATTCATTTTAATATTTTATTTGTGAAATTATCACAAATTAATAAAGTACAAAATGGCAAAACGTAGAAAGAGTTCAGGTGGGCGTAAGAGAAGAAGAAGAGGTGGCACTGATGTCGGTAACTTTAAAAAGATGAAAAGAGCTTATGGCGAAATTACAAGGGGTTTGGGTGTTCGAAAGGGTTTAGCAAGCGCCGGTAAAATGCTTATGGGAACTGGTTTGCGCAAGCTCTCATCATTTTTAAATAAATAAAATGTATGGTGCAGAAGGATTATGTTTAATTTGGGCAATCAACAATGCTTACAAACGTAAAATACTTGATAAGGATATGGTGATTGCTCAATTGCGTCAAATGGATCGTCAAAATCCAAGACATACATTGAAATATTATATCGGTAAAGATGGAATTGATTTTCGGTCGTTTAAAAAACTCATGAAAGACAGTTACGGTATTAAATTAACAAAGGTTTCAAATTATTCAAACAAAGGAAAATATCTACTCACATATGATTTTGGTTCATATTTACATACAGTAGCAATGACAAACGGGGAAGTCATTGATTCACGCAAACAAAAAGAAATTACAACCCCTACACCCAATGTTCCACTTTATGACGTCTATAAAATCACAGCTGCGTAAGATCTGTGCGGTCGTATATTAATCCCGCAATCACTCGATCCATCGCATTGCATCGTGAACGTAAATCTACAGTTTCTCGTGTACATGGTTTTTCTTCATACACATCTAAACGAAATCGCATTTGTTCATGCTCTATCCTCAGTTGGATAATTAATTTTATTTTTGGGTGAGTCAATGGGACCCCAACAGCATACTGTGTACACACATTGCACACAAAGAACTCATTAAATACTTTCGTTTGACACATCGCATTGCATGAAAAACAAATACCTGACTGACGACAAATGTCTGGGAATGTGGCTTGTAAACATACGGGTTGAATTCTTCGTTTCTTTTTCTTTTCTACTTTACGGGCTCGAGGCTCCTTAACAACAGGCAATATGTTACTATTCGCTTTCCGAGGTGGGCTAACATACCCACTAGCGTTTCGTGCATATTCCACGCTCTCACCTGATCGAGTACTATCAAAACTGTGAAGAGATATTTCTTCATCATCCTCTTTTGTAAATGGTTGATTCATTATAATAAAAACTGTTTTATTATGAGGTTCTTTAATTTAATTGAAACATTTTTACCTATTTTAAAAAGCCTTGGAGTACAATTACTCCAAACATTTTTACGAACGTATACACTTTAATTTTTTTACGTAAGGATCATAAAATTAAACAGAAAAAAACCACAACCTATTTTAAAATGAGCGGAGTTACTCAATCCAAATCAACCTTTGTCGTTCACGACCTCACTGCTTTTACTGCTGCAGTTAAAAGTGGAACTGCTACTTTAAAGGTAGAACCTCACGAAACTCGTTCCAAGAAAATGATTTATTATTTAAATGCTTCTATTGGAGAAGTCAGTCACCGTTTATACATTGCTTTGCCTAAAGGATCTAATTTAGAAATCGTACCCGGAGAAAAACCTCAATTGGCATTAAAAATTGATGTTGTTGACGGAAAACCTGTTGACGCAGCTTTTGAGGCTTTTGAATCTACTTACCGCGCTTTTATGAAAGAAGCTGTTGAGCCTATTTTAAAACCCATTTCAAATACATCTTCTGAGTTGCGTCTTGCCAATTTTAGCAAGTCCGAAGGATCTACTTCCAAGTTCACTCTGTTACAATTACCTCGAGGAGTTAAATCTGAACAAATTCTTCGTTTGCAGGAGGCTAAAGGTAGTCACGTTTTGATTTCAATTAGTTACATGTATGTCATGGATGACTCTGAAAAAGGGGTTGCTTACTACGGATCTGTTTTTGAGGCTGGGAGATATCCTTTTTCTCTCAATACCGACAAGCCTGCCGCTAAGAAGCGTAAAACCGAAGATGAGGATGTAAAAATGGGTGGTTCTGCCGCATCTGTATAATTTTACTCCCAGCAGTTTACTAAAAAATTTTTCGTACATATTTTTTAATCAACTCAAAAAAAAATTTTAAGAACCATGAATAATTTAGATTTACGCACAGCTATTACACAATCATTTAATGAATTGTTAGCACAAGATGATTTTTTTAATTACATCAATGAAAATTTATTTAATATACAGAGAAATAATGCGGCAGACATTCCTATAGATATTGTACCACTGAATAATGCCTACACATTAACCGAAGCAACACGCATATATTCTAATGTAGCTATGGTAAAGTTTCAAATGAATATTAATGATAATGTCGCACCCGCATTTATGGTGGCTTACGGTTGTTTTCGTGCGATGCAAGTTGCTCTTCGACGTATGCGCCAACGTTTACCTAGGCATACAATTAGCATGACAAAGGCTTATTTTCGAATTGGAATGCGTAGAGCCGATGATCCAAACCTCATTCAACCTCAACGAGGACGTGGAACTACCTTGAATTTAACTCCTGCACAGTCTCAGTTACTAAATTTAAATCGGTTTACATTACCCGCATTGGATATGTTGAATGTTATTGTCGCAAATTTATTATCCATAGATTACTACGATGCAGAATTAGGGAATGTAATTGAATCTATGGGGGCTTTCATTGAAGGTAATCAAATTCAGGCACAGACAGAGGTATTTGTGGAGGTGATCGCTTTTTATAGTGTGATTCGTAATCGTGGAAATGTTAATTTAAACAATCCAAATGCTGTTGTTGGGGGTAGAGCTGAAAACATGCAAATTCGATTTCATAATCAACAAGTTCGAAATTTTGGTGGAAAACGAAAAATGTTTTATCGTGGCAATGAAGTACAATTTCACACTGAATGTAAATCATCATTAGAATGCTTAGGTTACAATCCATTGATGGAAGGTGAGCATTGTTTTCCAATGGCTTTTTTATGTTCCCAAGTTCGAGAATATTCATTTGAAGGAGATAATGTTACAGAAAGACGATCTATGCCATTACAAATAAGAACATTAAGTCAACGTTTAGATTCATATCCATATTTACGTATTCCTTATGATGGTGATCCATTGGATGAATTTACTCGAGGTAATAATTTATTTATTTTTAACCCCATTCAACCTTCCAATCCGATTGTTTGGGAGACTGCTGCGAAAGTATTGCATGCATATGTGGAACGTCAGAAAGAAGAATATATTGACCATACATCGTGGGAAGATTGCCCACAAGCTTATGCAGATGTATTTAATGTTATAATTCATATATTTTTAAAAGATGAAAAGACTCGGTTTGATGTATATACACCTAAAGAAAAGACAAATCCAGCTCGTCACATATACATGTACTGCGACAATAATCATTTCCAACCTGTGATTGATATTCGATTGTTTACAAATTCAAAAGGCATTAATCATTTAAGTTATTGTGATTACTGTCAAAAAAACATACGCGCAAATACAGCGAAAGAAAGAAAAGAGGATCATTTTCATAAATGTCATGATACGTGGAAATTTACAAGCAATCATGTTGAAGAATTTATATCTCAATCTGAACGTGAACCAGGACCTCCAGTCAAAGCTACACGACAACTTCAACAATATTGTAAAGAACATCACTGTTTAGATTGCGAGTGTGAAGGATTAAAAGAAAGTATTCATACTTATGAATGTACCATATGTGGTCATGTTGGTACACATCACGATATGGCATATCAACACCGATGTTATTTTTCAAAACCAGAAACCAAAGAAATTATTGATGAAGCTAAATTATTTGTATTGGATATAGAAAGTATGCAAAAATATGATGCGGATGCAGATAAATATGTTCATGAATTTGTATTGATGTGTTTTCGCAATGTTTATGATCAAAATAGTATGTATGAGGTAACTAACATTAGTGATTTCATATCAATGATCAAAACAAATCCAGTGTTTGAAAAAGCAACATTTATAGCTCATAATGGGGGTGGATATGATTACCAATTTATTATTGCAGAGTGTGAAAAAGAAAACATTGAATTTAGTTTTGTACCAAGACCTAGCTCTGACCATAAATATATTTCATTAACTTTGATGTTTGAAACCCATGATGTAAGTTTTATTGATTTTATGTGTCTTATACCTGGATCATTAAAAGGAATTGCTCAAAGTTTTCAACTAGAAACTCAAAAAGGTGATTTTCCACATCGATTTTTAACTCCAGAGACACTTTATTATATTGGTAGATTACCACCATTGGATTCAGAAGAAGATTATTTTAGTACGAAATGGAAAAAATCTCAAAAAGATATTGATGAATTAAAAGAATGGTATACTGAACAAAGCAATAAATACTGTACTTGCGATGAGACATGTCATTGTGATAAACTTAAATGGAATTGTTTTCAATTTTTAAAAGATTATTGTTGGTTAGATGTTCATGTCTTGGCCAATGCTTGTCAGAAATATCGCAGCTTATTGTTAAATGTTGAACCTACAGGAGGTTTATGGAATCCAACCCCTATTGATCCATTTCAGTACTTAACACAATCTCAGTTAGCTATGCAAATATTTTTGTCAGGTTTTCAAACATTTCCTTCTATAGGGATTACTGTTCCACGACGACCTACTGGAAACTTAAAAAGATTTGCTTGGTATCACCGTTTACAAATAAGATATCCACAATGGCATTTTATCCATTTAGGTACAAGTTCTTTAAAATATACTTGGTTATATGGTATGAAATCATACGAATGTTATTGTATAGAAACAAGAACAATTTATGAGTTTATTAGTACTGGTGAAATTTTAGACACAGATGAACTGAATGAAATGGTGGCCAAGGGGTTTATTAATAATTATATCACCTGTCGCGAAGAAGATTTAACTGAGCTCAGTGATTATGAAAAAGAATTAATTAAATTATCGGGCGATCGTGATTTCTTTTTCGGGGGTCGGACTGAAGTTTTTTCTCCATATGCAAAACCTCACGAATCGGAAGAAATAAAATATTTAGATGTATGTAGTTTATACCCAACGATGTGTTCTTTCGCTATGTTACCCATTGGACATCCACAAATGCTTTTTGGAAAACAGTGCCAATTAGAAAGACTCAATCAACATCATAACGATCCATACTTTGGTTTTGTTCGGTGTAAAGTAATTACGAATAAACGAGATCTATTGGGTTTATTACCCCACAAAATGGAGAATGGGAAACTTGTATTTGATGTGCGTGATAAAGTGGGTATGTGGTTTACAGGAGAAATTTATTTAGCGTTACAAAATGGATATCAAGTCGTTGAAATATACGAAGTGCATCATTTTGACGAGACAAACCGTAGCGACACGTTAATGCGTGGATATATGGAATCATTTTTACAGTTAAAACAAGAATCCGAAGGATGGAAAAAACTAGGAGCGCAATCCGATTCACCAGATGATGAAGAAAAAGAACGAGTAATACAATCTATCTTTGAGTCGAATGGAAATATTGGAAGAGTACGAAAGGATAAAGTGAAAAAGAACCCTGTGTTGAGACAAGTTTCTAAAATATTTTTAAATTGTCTTTGGGGTAAGTTTTGTCAACGTCAAAAAGCAGATTATTTTACTGAGTTAACCAGTTATAAAGATTTTGAGTTGCTTATGGAAAAAGATAATTTAGAAGATATGGTGTTCCGTCAAATGAACGAAGGTCGATGGAGAGTCAAGTATACAAAACCCAGTCATTTACTTCCATACAATCGTAGATATAATATTTATTTGGCTGCGGCAGTCACTGCCCAAGCACGATGTTACCTTCATAACCAAATGTTAAAAATTGGACCGGAACGAGTTTTGTATTGCGATACCGATTCGATTGTGTTTTTATATCCCAAAGATGCACCTTCATTGACGGGAATTGGGTTGGGTAAATGGACAGATGAACATCCCAATGAAGTCATTTCAGAGTTTTTTGCGTTGGCGCCAAAATGCTATATGCTAAATATAGAAGAAGATTTAAGTATTAAAGCCAAAGGGTGTATTATGTCTTTGGAAAATCAAAAAAAGTTACATAGGGAAAAAGTTATTCATTTGATTGAAAGTTATTGTGTACAAAAAAGTATGGAAAGTGTAAATTTACAAAACTTTTCAATTTTTACAAATAGCAATGATATCAATTATAGTTATGGCACCATGTTTAGCCGATACAACCAAAAACAAGTTCGTTGTGTATTAAACAAACGCGTCTTGGTGACTGAATATGGTCCTGATGAAGTGTTAGGTGAAACAATCAAACGAGTCACATTGTTGCCGGACGGATACGAATTTGACTAGCCCTTGTCGGTCAATCGCCGGATCTGGGTATTGACTGCTTTCAATGGAGGAGCACTCACTACCCCTTTGCTTGTAACTGCGCGTAAATCTCGTTTAATCATTTTTGTTAATTAATTTTTGAAACCCAAATTTGAACTTCTTTTTAATAGTATGATACAACACTTCCACCAGCCTGGAAACTGAAACGAATATCGTGAACAATAAAAGTCTGAAGCACATACCCACCACTACGTACCTGGTTGGGAGCATAGCCCAAAGCCACAGCGTTCTGCATGGTCAAAGTAATGGTATTGTTACCCAAAAACTTACCACTGCGAGTAACATCAGAATAACGAGACCAAGTATCCAAATCAAAAGCAAGAACAAAAGTAGATGCCGGAGGCTGAAAAATTTCAGGCTGATTGGGTCTGCGAGTAATAACATAAGACGACTTTGTTTTTTGATTTTGCGCACCCAAATAATTGGCTTCGCACGCATAGACCCACGACATGCAAGGATTGTCAATGGCAGTTTGGTCATCGGTCAATTCAGCACTGACAAAAGTAGTACAGAAAGTATCTGGAGCAGCGACATCGTAACACAAAGCAGAACTGAAATCATCTGCACCTAAAGCTACAGTGCGTTTCGTAGTCAATGCAAAGGTAGTATTGACATTGCTTAAAGTATCAAACAACTTGTGCTGAGCCTTGACGTTCTCTGTCATGATTTCATTCATGGTAGTCAAAGGTTGCTGAGGAACCAATTCATTACCAATCTTTAACTGAACCTGTAACTGACCAGAAGAACAAGCAATGTTTCGAATAATTAATTCACCATCATTGAATCCCAATCCATGAGCAGTGTATGGCGCAGTCAATCCGTTCTGAATAATACCGCTACCTCCAGGAACAGCAACAGAACCAAAAGGGCAAATACCGCGAAGTGAGTTATAACAGAAAGCTTCTGTTCCAGAAACAAAAGTCTGGGGTTGAAAAAGACAATACATAGTATTAGCAGAAGCGATTTTGGCAGGAATAATAAGATTCTGTGAATCCGATTGAGCAATGGGAGTTTGAAAATTATGAAGCGAATTGGAATTGATAGAAATATCCCCCTGAGCGGCATCTTCCAAAATACTGGCAGAAACACTGTCAGGAAGAATAATCTGCTGAGACACAAACTCAATGTTGCTTAACGAATAGGTAATTCCACCATTGGATCCACTGCTAAGATGAGTCAATACTCTTCGGCACTGAGGAACAGAAGCAGAGAGATAAGTGCCATAACAAGCAGTGGCTTCACTGGCTACTTCATTTTGAACCATACCTACCATCTGGTAATTAATAAGATCATTTCCACTCGTACCTACTTTATATGCAAATGTCTTTTTCAACCAGGGAGTAATATGAAGGTAATACTGAGGCAAAGGGATACCTGCAGGAGTAAATTCAACAGTGACATCGGTATCGGGAGAATATCCTTCACCTGTTTGATAAATAACATCAGCCCCACTTGCTGAAGCGGCTGCTCCGGTAGCAGTAACTACTGCTGCAAGAGCTTGTCGAGCACAAACCGACGGGTTAATTGAAGATATAACAGTATCACCATTTAATGCAGTATTTGGGTAATTAGCACCAGCAGGTAGAGTTGCATAAGTTGCATAACTAGGACCGGTTGCTAAAGTAGAAGTAGGAAGGAGATTTGTACCATATCCAGTAGTGTTGCCAATAATATTACTACCTTCCTCTGAAATCTGACGACACTTGAAATAAGTAT
>Ga0255211_1000592_pt1 | contig 12442 bp, 10 predicted proteins | sample Miss_Yuk_RepB_8d_FD_183036 | JGI IMG/M metagenome (GOLD analysis project Ga0255211, IMG submission 183036) | Freshwater microbial communities from Mississippi River, Louisiana, United States - Miss_Yuk_RepB_8d | ecosystem: Environmental > Aquatic > Freshwater > River | place: USA: Louisiana...
GGGGCCGAGACAGCGCAAGCGAAAGATACATCTTCACCCAACTCAACAAGCTGACGCGACTCATCTTTCGCCAAGAAGACGACGCGGTATTGTCCTACATCAACGATGACGGACAGATGGTGGAACCGGTCTATTACGCACCAGCGATTCCGATGATCCTTGTGAATGGAAGTAAGGGTATTGGAACCGGGTTCAGCACTGATATCATGCCGCATAATCCGCTTCAAATCATCGCTTATATTCGGTCGATGCTCGCAGCAACACCAGCCGCCGACCGTCCGGTGATCGAGCCTTACTTCAAGGGATTTAAAGGAACGATTCGAAATATCGCGGGCTCCGGTGCCGCCACATCCAATGTGGCAGCGACCGCTGGTGCTCCGGCTTCCGCCTCCGCTACCTCTGGTGCCGCCACATCCAATGTGGCAGCGAAATATCTCATCAAAGGCACATACGAAATCGTCGCCGACCGTAAAGTCCGTATTACCGAACTCCCGATTGGAACATGGACCGATGACTACAAAGAATTCTTGGAGAAGTTGATGGACACACCCGCGGCGTCGGCGTCCGAGAAAGACAAGTCTGCGGCAGCGGCTACCCCCATCCTCAAAGAATACACCGACATGTCCACCGACACCGTTGTAGATATTACTGTGACGTTTCATCCATCCTATCCACACACACCGAAAGATCTTGAAGCCGCGATCGTGGATGCTGACGCTGGAACGAACAAATTGGAGAAGCTTCTCGCACTATTCACAACACAAAGCACGACGAATATGAATTTATTCGACGCGCATGAGAAACTCCGGAAATACGCGACGATCTACGACATCATCGAGGATTATTACGCCGAACGCCTCGGATTATACGCAAAACGCAAAGCAGCGATGCTGGCTCAACTCGCCAACGATCTTCGAGTGCTAACAAACCGCGCCCGATACATTCAAGAGATCCTCGACGACAAACTGGAATTACGAAGGCAGACAAAGGAGGCGATTTTCGCAAAGATGACCGACCATGGCTACGAGCATATCGATGGCGACGTTGAGTTCAAATATCTTCTCAAGATGCCGATGGATAGTGTGACAGATGAGAATGTTAAGCATCTCCTCGCGGAACGTGACGCCAAACATGCGCAACACAAAGGACTTAGCGATACGTCGATTGAAGCATTATGGATACGTGACTTGGACGAATTGGAACAGGAGTATAAGAAGTGGGCCACAGTGATGGAGACGGGAGCAATAGGAGCGAAGACCGGTGGTGGCGGCGGCGCTGCTGCGGCACCAACAAAGAAGAAGATGGTGGTGAAAAAAGTGTAATCGAATAGAATCGAAAAGGTATTGCGTATTGTAAATAATAAAATAATGTAAACAATTAATTATTGTAAATGTTTATTTTATTATTTTTTTTAATGCCGTTATTTCTATACATAATACTAGTGATATTTTCATGGACAGCATCAGCGGTGATGTGTAATAAAACATCATTATTATCTTTATCAACCAACATGACAAATATTGTGAAACAATACAAATTTCGTGAAGAAGTTTTAGATATTTCGGGAATCAGGATACACAGCGTAATAAAAGAACCAACTGGTATTATATCTGATGATGTATTTGTATTGATTCATGGAACAGCGAGTTCGTCAGTAATATTTTTCGACCTAATGAACCAACTTCCAGACAACGTCAAATGTGTTGCCATCGATTTACCATCTTTTGGTGTAAGTGGTGATATTGGTTTAAACATATATCCAAAGAATGAAGACTTGTTTATTTGTTATGCAGATGTTATCGGCCAAACACTACAAAAAATGAATATTCTTCATAACACAATTCTTGTTGGTTATTCACTCGGCGGATTTCTGTCCATTTATGTCGCGGCTCGGTTTCCAATAAAAAAACTATTTCTGTGTAACCCCGAAGGTATTCTTCCAACACTCGGTGTGTGGGGATATTATTGGGCTATATTTTTTAAACTAGGATTACCCACTACTATATTTAACCTTCCACTTATATCACGTATCGGTATGTTTCATATTATTAAATTTATGTTCAACGATAAATCGAATCTAAGTAATTTTTGGTTAGATTTTTATTCAAATCCACATAATAAAGGACATCAATTAGTGCAAAGGGTCATTACTATTACACCGCGTTATTCGTATTGGAATACACCATCATTTCCGCTACTTATAGAATTATGTAAAAAGATACCAACGACTGTTTGTTTTGGACTAAAAGATACGATTTGTCCGTCGCATATTGGTTATTTTTTAAAGTATGTTTCGTGTGGAAAGATTAGGATACATAACATTCAGGATGCGAATCATAATCAGTGTATAAATTCGAGTGAAATGATCAAACTATTGGAATCTACATTAGATAATCGAGACGAAGAAACGACGATAGGTATAACAATAAACAAATCAAACAATACGATGATACAAAGATGTTGTAAAGGTTATTCATATCCATCACTTACAAAAACACAAAAGTCAATAGACCAAATATACCAATATTTGCTGATAAATACTACATAATATTACATTTATTTACGAACTGTCATGCGGCTAAAACCAAGGTTTCAATTCTAGCGTCTTATGTTTGTAATCTGAGAAATTCGGACGAGCCATCGGTGTATACATGTTGCTGACATCACGCTTATACTGAATGTAACCCTCCGCTTCGCCATGAACACGAGGAACACAATATTCGAATACTAATTCATTCAACTCGATAATCTGCTCGCGGATATCGGTGGGAGCGTTGGCGGCATTCTGTAAATAAATTGTCCGCATGATGATGCGGAGGGTATCACAATCCTGTTCGCCGATCACATACTTGCCGCGGGAGCGCTGATATACACCGGCACGAATACCGTTCTGAATAATCTGCATATTCTCCTTACTAAAGAACGCATTCGAAAGAGGAGTGTTTTCCCAGATTCCGTTTAACGCGTCACGATAGGTCACGCACTGATGGACTGGGTTCTTATCATAAAGCGCAAACTGATCTTGGATCGGGGGTGTTAAGATATCCAGCCGGCCATTTTTAGGTTGTCCGATAAATGTTTCTTCAGGGAAATTGCGATAATCAAAACGGTTCATGTTCGAATAAAGAATATACGCTAAATAACGTTGTTGTATAATGTATAGATATTATATCATTACTATATATAGCGTATTCGTTTATTCTGTAATACTATGGATTTTATTTCAAGTTCAAAAAATGTTGGTTCATCGGCATTTGGAAGTTCCGGTAATGGAGCTTCCAGCAGCACATCAGGCAACGGTCTGTTTAGCAACTTTTTCAATCTTTCAATACAAAAAATGGTATTATTACTCGCAATCATCGCATTTATAATATCGATTGGAACAGTCGCGGTTCTACTCTGGAAGTCAAAGAGTAGTCAAAAATGGCCGCCTGAGATCGCAAAATGCCCGGATCGTATGGATTTTGACGGAACAAAGTGCGTAGATAACTACGGATTATTAGGCAGCACAGTTGTTCAACCCCCGTCTCCAGACAACTGTACTAATTTTTCAAATAGTATGAACCTGAAATATCAGGGGACGGGGCTAAGTGGTGTTGATGACAACGGTTATATTCCATGGGAAGGTGTCATCGATGGTCAAAAGTCACGTGCTAGCTCTTTAAAATGTTTAACATAACACACACACACACACACACACACATTACTAACTATGACAAAATATTTTGTATTATGTCATACTGTGACACGATATTTACATACGGTAAGCTCCAGGTGCGGCACCAGAAGCATGTTTAGCCACCGCTGGCAAAGAGTCAGAAGGAGCACCTATACCATAAGTTCCAGCCTTCATGTTACTCGTCACGCACATCGAGTAGAACAAACGTGTCTGGAAATACATAAGGGCATATACCAAAATCATCAAGAATGAATAAACACCACTCATTAACGTGATTTTTCCCCTAAATAAGAGCACCAGCGACGAAACAAACCCCAACGCAGCAACTGCCAAGAAAATAAAATTCACGACAGTAAGCCAATAAAACAACAGACAATAGTCCTTGTCAAGAGGAGCAAATAGTTCTTGGATTGCGTTCATTCTCTCAATAATGGTCGTTATAATATATAAATACAAAAAATATATTCACATATCACACCCATATGGATAATTATACCACGTTTTTAGGTCGCGAAACCATCTATAACAATATACGAGATTTCCTAGCATCATTTCAGAAAAACAAATCGGATCTTACATTCAAACGAGGTATTTATATCTATGGCGAACCCGGATCAGGCAAAACCGAATTCGTTGTTCGACTACTGAAAGAACTCGATTATGATATGGTGAAATATGACGCAGGAGATATTCGAAACAAGTCGATCATCGAATCGATTACACAACATAATATCTCGGATAAAAACATCATGTCGATATTTCAACGTAAGGTTAAAAAAATCGTTGTAGTGATGGATGAGCTTGACGGAATGAATAACGGTGATAAGGGCGGAATTACGTCACTTATTAAACTCATTCGTCCTAAAAAGACAAAAAAACAGAAACTAGAAGAAGTAACGATGAACCCAATCATTTGTATCGGGAATTACCATATCGACAAGAAAATCAAAGAACTCATGAAGGTGTGTTATGTCTACGAGTTGAAAACACCGACAGTCACACAAATGTCGAATATCATCGACATGAAGTTACCAGCGATTGACGCGGTGATGCGAAAAAATATCATCACATTCGTTCAAGGTAATCTTCGTAAGCTAAATGCTGTAATAGAAATGAGTAAAAAATCAAACACGATACTTGCGAATAATATTCTTCACGCGATATTTCAGCCCAAGACCTATAACGAAGATATCAAAAAAATAACCGAAAAGTTGATGAATACAGAATACCCGATTTCGGATCATAATGTTCTAATCAACGAAACAGACCGCACCACAATCGGTCTTCTTTGGCATGAAAATATCATCGATTTATTTGAAAAGATGCCGATACATGTGTCCGCGCCTTTTTATAAAATCGTCTTAGATAACATATGTCAAGCGGATTATTTTGACCGTATCACATTTCAAAATCAGATTTGGTTATTTAATGAGCTGTCGTCCCTTATCAAAACATTCTACAATCATCATTTGTTTCACAAATCATTCCCCAAAAAAGCACGGTTTCATCCGACCGAAGTGCGATTTACGAAGGTTTTAACAAAATACAGCACCGAATACAATAACCAGCTTTTCATACAAAATTTATGTATTCAACTGTCGATGGACCAAAACGATTTATTCACATTTTTCATGACACTAAAAAAACAGTATGCTGAAGAGGATATTCCGCGCATTTTAGAAATGTATGAAATCACGAAATTGGACGTGAATCGTATTTATCGGTATTTAGACAAATATATGGAAAAATCTGTAGTAGTCGTAGATAACGAAGATAACATATATGGCGGTGATCTTGATAGTCAATATGATTCTGTCTTACTAGAATGAACGATCGGATCAGAATTTATGCGTTTGAATAATATGTAAAAGATATAAATAGTATTTAGAGATAATTATCATTCATGGGTGCGTCTATTTCATTTGATTCGAAATACCGTTTAATTTTAGATACAGAAGTAGAGTGTATTTCGGTCAATCCTCCTGGAACTGTAAAAGACAAAAAAGAAAAACACGATCGCGCGAATGACAGCGAAAGCGGAAGCGGAAGTGAAAGCGGAAGCGGAAGTGAAAGCGGAAGCGGAAGTGAAAGCGACAGCGGAAGCGACAGCGGAAGTGAGACTGAAAACAAAATATATACTGTAAAGATAACTCCTGAAATCATAAACTACATCCGCAGTTATCTGCGAAAGACTGATTTTCTCGACGAATTTGATTTGATTACCGAAATCGATCTTGATAATTATGACCACGCCCCCGGATCGGCGCTTGTATTTAATTCCGACTCCATCGTTTATATAACAAACAATCAAACGATTGAGGCTGTTGGTGAATGGGAATACCTTCCGTCTGAGAAAGTAGAAACCAAACATAAATCGACGAAATCGAAGTCAAAATCAAAGTCTAACAACGATGATACATACGACGACGCACGTAATAAATATAAAACAAAGGATGATGAACTTCCTGTAAGTGAAATCGAGAACATTCTTACAGCTAAATTTGAAGAATACAATAAAGGACACGAATTTGTAATTCACGAATCTAAGAATAATCTTCTTTGTTTAAAGATTAACTCGGTTGAAATCGTGAAGGCTTAATATCACCGCACAATATCATAATAATTCACAGTCAATTATGATATTGAATAATAGTATTATACGTAGATAGTTTCAGGGATATGATCAGTGGTATTCGTGGCTGCCGCTGCCTCCGCTGCCGCTGCCTCCGCTGCCGCTGCCTCCGCTGCCGCATGTGCTTTTTGTAATGCTTGATATTTTTCATGAAGCATATGATACTCACGATTCAATCGTGCTATTTCTTGATCACGTGACGCAACATCGTTTTGTAATGCTTGAAGAATATCGACAATCTGTTTGTTATTCAACGTAACCGGTGGTTGACCATCTTGTTGTAACACGATATTACCGCCCCCTCCGGCCGCCGCCGCATCTTGCGCCATCTTCGCGCGTTCTTTCTCAAGCTGTAAAGTTTGTGCGATTACGTCCGGTTTCATTTCAGGTCGACCGGGTTCATAATTCGCCAATAAACCTTCTAATTCATTCATATAAAACCGACGAAGTTCGTTATCTTTGATGAAATCCATCACCTTCTTCGGTGAATCTCTCACCACATCCGGATTCGCATTTACAAGGAGCTTACGTTTATCAAATGTATTATGTTCATGCGAAAATACGAGAATCACTTTCATCGGATCAAGTTGAACGAATGGAACCGTGTAATCTTTCAAGAATGCGCGTTCTTCCGCCAAACATGCGTCATCATTATACCGGTTATTCTTTAACAGCTTTCGCTTAAATGCGAATGTTCCTGCGGTAGCATGATTGGGTCCATACGGTCCAAACCGCTTCATTTGTTTAATATGTTTGAAATAAATGTAAATCTCGCTCGACCCAGCACATAATGCCTCAGGATGAGATACCAACATTTCAACTGCGTGAGAGACGCGTTTTGGAGGATAATAATCATCATCATCCATATAGACCAGTATTTCGCCACGGGATTTCTCGTGAAGCAAATTACGCTTTCGCCCCAACGTCATTTTTGTATCGTATTTAAAATACTTAACTCGAGGATGTGATGCTACGAGGTCTTCAATTGGGTCGGTTCCGTCATCAATAATAATCCATTCCATGCGATCTTGTGGATAGTCTTGTTCATTAAAACAACGAATCATAGCCTGAATAAACGGCCGGCGATTAAATGTAGGTGTACATACACTCACAAACGGATACTTTTTAAAATATTCTGGGCTTGATTTTTCGATACCGGATGCCGTCGCCTTCGCCGTCGCCGTTGCTACTCCGGCAGCTGCCGATGCTTTATTCTTTCCACCCATATCGTATAAATTTGGATATAATAGTTCTTATACGATATTATTTATGTTGTTTATTCATTTTGCTGCTATCCACTCCAATTCTTAATCGAGTTAATAAAATCCATGATTCCTTGCCAATAATGTGTAAGATACAAGACAAGTAACATTAGAATCACAATCGCCGCAACATTAATATCTAAATACTCAAAAGCGTAATACATTAAGGTGAGGTTAAAGAAGAAGAATATAATAGGAACATACCGAGCGTATAATTCGCGATACTGATCCCAATGAAGAAGAGGGTAAATAAATAAAGTTCCGATGAACTGAATCAATTGAACAAAATACGAAATCACCGGAATTATACCTAGACCAAAACCTGTAAATATAGACCATAATGAACCGCCGATAAATTCTTTACGATGATCGGTCGGATTCAGAATCATACCGATCACCGTAGTGAAAAATGGTCCACCCATCAACATAAAACCGACAATTAGTAAAAATACAAACGGAATAAGAATAATGATTAATGGTGATATAGCGTCGTATAATTCAACAGGAATAGCATTTGAAATACGTGTGATTTGTTCAAAGATATAGGACAACATCGCGCGGTCGGATGAAAATGAAAATATGAATGCGTTATTGATCCATTGCTTAAAGCGGGCTTTAATAAATGCCCAATTCAAAAGATTTACTTTTGTTACTCCCTCTTCGACACTGTCATTCACCAGATTTAAATCTTCTTCTGTTAAACAGAACCATTTAAAGACGTAGGTATCAAGAAGAATCGCGGCTTTCAAGTATATTTTTTTAGGTGTTTCGATCTTTGGATCATCCGCAATCCCTCCAAACTTGTCATCACAGTCGGCACCGCAACTCGTGTATTCACTCGTATAACAATATGGCCATTCGTGGCGGTCGGTCGGAAATAGTTTATTCAAGTTAAGGTTATTATTTTTGATACTTTCCGGTGCAGCAAAAAACATGATATTCACACATATCACCGAAATGATCACCGTTTCAATAAATAGCGTTAAGACACTCAGCCCGAATTCTTTCAGTGCTTCGAGATCAAAGATCGATTTCGGTTTCGCTTTCGCCGTTCCAGTCGCCGTTGTTGCCCCTTCATCTTTTTTTTTATCGCCGTCACCGTCGCCGCCGACTCCACCGAACATCCCTCCTAGTTTGCTAAACGTTCCTTCTTCACCGTCGTCTGCTTCATTATCATCTTCGACGTCATCGGGTCGTTGTTCTTCTTCGTCGTCCGCCATTTTTTGGTAAGTTATATATACCATAGATTATTATAACGTGGTTGAAACATCAAAATCATCGAGCATACATTAGACCGCAATTTCCTGATACAAATGTAAGAACATTATACCGCTCTTCGAGTATATGTAGGTCATAATTATACAAGTAAATATTCACATTCGGCTTATTCATTCCGATAATCTCTCGCGTGTTCGGATTACAAATCACCTTCACTTCGGCGGCAGAGTCCAACGGGGGATAAATCGTCGTCATTTCGAGTTCGATCTGATTGAATTTGCTCATATTGATTGCGCCGCTTGGTTGTAGATCAAACGGGTCCGAATTCAGACAGAAATTGTAGCAGTAGATACCCGGTTTTGCGCTTCCGCGGGTGCGTGTATATTTCTCAACATAGTTATAGACCCCCGCGTCAAGTAAATTCTCTCGGTATTTGCCGTTCAACGAAATTCCCAACATCTGTAAAATATCGCGTTCATTTTCGGATTGAAAATCGCCGGTAATATGAAGTCCGGTCATGCGTTTATCGCGTGGATTAATGCCTGGTCCGATCCCGTTTTTTGGTCCATTCTTATCGAAGAAGTAGCGGTCATGAGGGTAAGCCGGATTCAGATTTGTAAGCAGATCAGTTGTTTTGCGGATGTCTTCAGTAAATGCCGCAGGACGCCAGTCATCGTCGATGGGTGCGGGAATAATATCATACGGGAGGTAGTTATACGGCCAGTTGGTATAATTGCTCCATTCATTCCGGAGATTCACGTCGCTGCGTTGAAAAAACATCGTCCATGATGCCACCATCCCCATCGAATTTTCGATCTTGATTTTCTTATTCCCAGTTACATCGTTGAAGACCCAATCATAATACGACTTGATCAAATATTTCTGCTGATTTGCGGCAAACACTTTCGATTCTTCATCGGAGAGAAAGCAATACGTCGCCATCAAATGAACATCCGCATTCCAGTCGGTGCGAATACTCGGATACGAATTCAGCGATAAATCGATACTTGGCGGTGGGTATAGAAATCGCCACATCTGATGAAGTGGATTCGTAAAATCGGGTTGAATAACCGGCCAGAAATTCTCTGGATCACCTACATCACGAATCGTGAACAACTCCTTCACCGGTCGCAGCGTAACATCAATCTGGAGTTGATTATATTGGAGGCAAACAAGCGGAAACGCCATTTTCGATGAGAGCGTGAACCATGCGTTAATCGGGATGTATATTTTACGCCCACGAATCGACGGTTCTGCACCAGCGACATTCGACGTGCGATAGGCGTTCGGGTATTGATTCAGTCGCGCGCCAGAACAACCTGGATTATATAATTCTGGAACATGACCAGTCATTTGATTGTATAACTCCCGCTTTGTTGCGTCAAGGTCGCGTTCTAATATCGCCATCAGATTATTGCCGGTGAAACGCTGGAGGGTCATCCCGCCAACTGAAATCACGATCTCCTTCACCATCTGTGTGCCTATATTTTCGATCCAACGAAACTCATATGGTGCCCACATATCTTCCACTCGAGCAGGAGGATGAATCGGACTCCAAATCGACGGCAGCGTTACACATATATACGTGTCCATCAATAATTCCGCATATCTGGGTATATAAAACGTGAATTTGGACTCTTCGGTCATACGTAACTTCTTCTGACCATCGAAATCAACTCTAAACTTTTGAAGACCGAAATTCGTATATTTAAGGTATGTGCTTTTAAAAAACGACTTTTTGGGGTTACCGTTGAGAATAACATTTTGATTGCCGGTAGCTACCAAATTCAATAAACCACCAGTCATTTAGTATGTTATTTTGTTATGTTATAATAACTTTATATAAAAATCTTATTCTAATATTTTATTATATATAGTAAAGAGGAATGAAAGAAAATCAAGTAGAATTCGTATTCATAGGTATTATTATTATCGTTTTCGCAACATGGAATATATCAGAAATGATTAAAACTAGATGCTATGAAACGAAAGCTCTTGGAAAAAAAGGGGTAGCATCATCGGCCGCGCCATATCGCGAAGGGTTCGGCGTTGATGATGATCATCTCATGAAAAAAATCGCGAATTTACTCAAAACGCCCCAAACGCCGATATTATCCACAGAGAATTTTACTGTTGACACACCCGAGGGAGATATGACGGTCCATCAGCGAAAAAAAGCGGCAACCAATATGGATACGTTCAACACGAAAATGGCATCTCCCCTGCCACAAGTCAACGCATCTACCACTGATAAACCAATCAACGCGATAAAAGAAGGCCTCGAAAATCCGGATGAAAATACGAAGGCATCCATCGAAAAAAATATTATATCGATAAATCCGGAAGACAATCAAAGTAAGTTCAAGTTACGGGATTATTATATCAAAGCCGCATACAACGCGTTCAACCCAGACAAATTCAAGAACTCTACTGTAAGTATGGATGCGCTTCTTTACGTGATCGCACGCGGTTGTCGCTTTATCGACTTCGAGGTCTTTTCAGTTGATAATCAGCCGGTGATCGCGTCTTCATCGGTGAATTCCTATAATTATAAAGAAACATACAATCATATCCCGGTTAGTGAGGCCTTTGAAGTCTTAGGAAGCTACGTTTTTTCTGGAGCAAAATGCCCGAATCCAGGTGACCCATTTATTATTCATATGCGTATCATGTCTCGTAATGTGACGATGTATGACAACCTCGCTAAAATAATTTCTCAAAGCAAGACTGTTGCTCGGAATTTATTGGGTCCGAAATATGGTCGTGAATACCAGACAAAGGATTTAGGAAACGAAAATTTGCTTGATTTCAAGGGCAAAATTATACTCATGGTAGATGGAACCAATCCGACGTATCGAAACACAAAACTGTTTGAATTGATAAATATGAGTTCGAATTCATTATTTCTCTCGAAGTATACCTATTTTGGTGTGAAAAATGTCGGCGATCCACAAGCGTTCAAAGATGCGAATAAGAAAAATATGTGTCTGGTAGTTCCGGATAAGGGTGGTCGTCCGTTCAACGATGGACACAACGGCCCATTTACATGGGGATGTCAAATCGCGACGATGTGTTTTCAAGAAGAGGCTCGTGATGAAAAGCTCAAAGCATATGAAGACAAGTTTGCGTCGGTGGGGTATGCGTTTATCTTGAAACCGGAGGAATTACGATATGTTCCAATTACGATTGCGCCACCAGCACCGCCGAACCCGAAGGCATCGATGGAGGCGCGACCAGCAGAAGCCGCAGGCGGTGTCAAGATTACGCTTTAATCATTCGCGGGCGTCTCTTTTGTATCCCTGCCGCGGATGCTACGCTACGCCGCTACGCCGCTACGCTGAATTATATTCTAATGATAATGTAGTAGAATATAATGTCGGATTTATTACTACGCGGCGGTGCTCGTGATGATGACAAAACCGATAAAAAAATGTCCTTTGAAGAAAAAGAACTCGAAATCCTGCGCGAAGCCGTCGATTTAGTTGAAAAGCGGAAAGGTGCCGCTGTTATTAAAGACCCCAAAGTACAAGAAATCATCTCCATCGTGGAGAAATTCATCGCAGATAAGAAACTTGTATGTTATGGTGGGACAGCGATCAACAATATTCTCCCAGAAGATGCGCAGTTTTACAATAAGGATATCGAACTTCC
>Ga0255211_1000593_pt1 | contig 12437 bp, 2 predicted proteins | sample Miss_Yuk_RepB_8d_FD_183036 | JGI IMG/M metagenome (GOLD analysis project Ga0255211, IMG submission 183036) | Freshwater microbial communities from Mississippi River, Louisiana, United States - Miss_Yuk_RepB_8d | ecosystem: Environmental > Aquatic > Freshwater > River | place: USA: Louisiana...
TCAACTTCATGTATCGAACTAAAAGAAGTGCAAGATTAATCACTATCCGCAACAAATCAAGCACATAAAAAAAATCGCCTCACCATTAAAGATGAGACGATTTCTTAACAATCAATTCACTCAAATGTTTGGTGACGACTAGTGTCGCCTACCAATATCATTAGCGGCGGAGCACCAGGCGAATTTGCTCTGTGCGGTCGCTGAGACGAACCTCAAGCATGTAGACTCCATCGCGCTGTGCAGACAAATCAAGCTCTGTAGCACCCGCAACAGGGAGAGTGCGCATTACCTCACGACCCGACAAATCGCGTACCACCAATTCCTGCATCGCTGTTTCGCTGCTCACACGGAAAATCGCAGTAGATGGATTTGGATAGACCGTCAAGCCTGTGTAGTTGGTACTGCTGCCCACCAAACGAGGGGTGCGCAGGTCGAACGAACCATACACATCCGCCCAGCTGTTCGCCAACTCACTCTCGTGGGCACCCAAGGCGAATCCGCCATCCGCTGCACCACGTGCACGAATGCTTAACAATACGCCGCCTTGCTCCACATCCCACTGCTGCAAGGTGTGCCATGCAATGCGAACCACATTGCCGATTTGGTTGAACACCACCTCATCCGATGAAGCCAGACCCGTAGTGATGCCCAATACTTCCATGCCCACTGGCACGCGCAGTACCAAACTCACAGCACCTACGTTCAGCGCTGATGACAACTGAACGTTCACCGTGTATTCACCTTCGCCCGTAAATACTTCGCCCGATTGAGCCAAGTCCTCCCAACGCTCACGCAAGTTCACATTAGGACTATAGCTTCCGTTCACATCGCCCAAACAAAGCGCGCGACCCGATAATACAATCGGCGTTGGATCGTTCGGAACGGTGAGCGTATTGAGACTATAGGCCCAATCACCCGCTGTGAATGATGAACGCAGGAATGAGAAACGCTGGTTGACCTGAAGAGCGTCCGTTGCAGAAACCGTATTCGAGTTGTTCACATCCGCAACACGCAAACGCAATCCCGAAAGCGGCTGAACCACCGAGAAATGACGGGTAATGTTCAAGGCATCGACCGAATTTACACCACCCCAAGGCTTGTTGGTTTGGTACTGAAGGGTGTAGGCACCCGGAGGAACCGGCCCGAAGTTGAAATCACCCGTAGCGTTGGTGATCACCGAGGTAATTTGGGAACCCCCAGCCAAAAGACGTACTGTCGTATTGGTCATTGGTGTCTGAGAGGTATTATCGTAGCGGAGGGTTCCGGAAACCGGGGGTTGGATGGTGCCCGAAACACTCACTACAACGGTGTCGCTGCGGCTACAGGTTCCATCGCTACCGGTTAACACATAGGCCGTTGTGGTGATTGGACTCACTGAAAGCGTATCGGAGGTTCCCAATTGGTTACCTGTTAAATCACTCCAAGTGAATGAAATGTTCGATCCATAGTAAATGCGACCTCTCCAATATCTAGGGGAACAACATGTGGTCCAATTGGTGCAAAGGCCTTCCCCGTTGTTGATGACTAAATCGGCATTGGAGAAATCAATGCCTGAAGAAGAATAACGGTTGTTGTATTGCAGGTAGATGCCATAAACCTGTCCGGCAGTGAGGGTAAAGCCGCTGATGGGCATAGTGACCACCGAAGTAGTTGTGGCTGGATTGATGGTGTAGGTGCCTTCCAGCGTCCATGCTGAGATATTGGTCTGGAAACCTGTTTTGGTGCCCACCTTATAGTATACACTAACCGTTTGAGAACCAGCCGTTACTGGCAACACATCAAAACCACTGATGAAGATGTTGGCATTGGGCGCGCGCAGATCAAACATAAAGCCACCGCCGCAAGAAGTTGCAGAAGGCTGACTCAGATCGCCTAGGATTCCGCTTGGTCCTTGAACCGTATTGCTGCGGAGTGTGACTGAATTGCCTAATGATATGGTGGTGTCGCTACCTGCTGAGAACGAGAACGCCTCCCGTACCGTTTTACGCGATGAATCGTTGGCCGCACGGGTATCGGTTGCCAGCGAAGTGAACGCCGTTAGGGTGTGCACAGATGGTCCGTACATATTGGCACGCGCCGTGAATGTATAATTGATGGTTTGCCCCATGGCGACTGAATCGGTTACCGTCTCAGTTACAGGCACCCCTCCACTCAGTGAAAAACTAACAGGAAAGCCAGACTGAGTAGAAGTACCGAAATTGGTGATGGCAACCGTTACTTGTTGTTGTGCAGAGAATACACAGGTATTAGAAGGGCTCAGGACGTTGGTTACTCCTATGTCATTGGGCGATGGTGCCACAATATTGACAGAAAAATCCTGTGTCTCACCATAGGTATAGGTGCCGCATGGTAGGTTGAGGGTAGCGCTTCCGCCTTCGCGGAGCACAACCCGCATACGCGTTACTCCATAAAAGCCAGAAACGATTGGCAATGTGGGAAGCCCAGCCAAATCAATACCCGCCGAACAATTGCCCTCAAAAATCTTTTCTGTGGCATTGTCAAACACTAAGTCGCGGTTAAAATCGACATAAACGGTCGCAAAAGAAGCAAATGGACCCCCACATGTTCCGTATTTAACAATTATAGAATCGGGCGCTCCCATCCTCAAAGTAAATGGCGGAAGATTGGTATAGTCTGTATATACTGCACAAGTTGTTGCAGGCGAAGCCACCGAATCAGCACCCATGCGAACAAACGTGATCCTCGTGTCGGCAATATTTGTTGCATTCGAAGCACAATAATTGATCGAGAAATCGAGGTTGGTCCATGCACTGGAGTCGGGTGTACAAATCGCGCGGATGTATGCCGTTTGAACGGCACCTATTGCCAGTCCGGATACTGCCAAAGTTGGTGTAGTGACCACTGTTAAATTGGTTGGCACTCCAGAACCTTGTGGCGCATAACCAACCTGCCAAGAGGTTTCATTTCCTCCCCGGAACCAAGAAAGACTACCATTTCCGTATCCCGACACTGCAAAAGTAGCCAATCCGGGTGATGCACAGGGTGGTAGTGGCTCGTAGTATAGCTCATCCCAATAAATCGCTGTTGAAGGAGTAACCGCTCTGTTGGCGATTGCAATTCGCGCATTAGAAGGGATTCCTGAAGGAATGGGGACGTTGAATTCTGGGCCATATGTTATGTTGTTAAAGATAACAGGCGCAATAGGAACAAATGTACCTGCGTCGGTAATGTCCGTGAGGTATCCAACATCCAATTGTCCAGTTCCTGCAACAGAAAGTCGTGCTTTGAAACGAATCCGGTGTGTACCTGAAGATACATTTTGCATCACAGGTAAAATTACGTATGAGGCCGTATTGGCTGCACTGAATTGGTAAATGCCTCTAACTCCTGCTCCAGCAGAAATGGTTGTTATGGTTTGACTGGCAGACCCAACCAATAAACGATTCCAACATAATGGCACAATGGAACCCGTTGCGTTGGATTCAAAGTCTTCGTAAAAGGCCGCTGTGGGTAAACAGGCGGTCCGGAATTCCTGAGGCCCATACCATAAACTTGTGTCTGTTCCACAGATTGAGCGAACATAGGCTTCATAGACCGTATTGGCAGCGAGTCCAGAAACCGCGAATGTTTGTACACCCGCTGGTACTGTATTGGGCGTGCCAACGGGGCCAGCCCCTTGCGCTGCAACAATGATTTGGTAGGCCTGGGCTGGGTTCACCGATGACCAATTCACTGAAACACTATTAGGCGTAATGTTCGTTACAGGAGTGAAGGATGGTTCAGGACAAGATGGCATCAATTGATAAGATAAATCATCCCAGTAATGGGCAATAGAGGCCGCATTACTGCGGTTGGCAATTGCAATTCGAGCATTACCGGGGAGGCCACCGGGAATGTTAATGATGGTGACTGGTCCATAAACTGTGTTTGATGGATTAATCACTGCAAATGAAGTGAAGGTTGATGCATCAGTGATGTCTGTTAAATAGCCAATATCGAGATGCCCCACACCGCTAGTTACCCGGGCTTTAAAAGTCAACCGATGAGTTCCTGCAGATACATTCTGCATTTCAGGCAAAATAACATACGATGCAGTGCCAGCCGCACTGAATTGATACATATTGCGTATACCCGATGCTGGTGTAGTGCTCGAAATAGTCTGTGTAGCAGATCCGACAATGAGTCGAGACCAACATTCGGGAACTATTGACCCCGTTGAGTACGATTCAAAATCTTCAAAGAATGTATTGACTGGGCCACACAAGGTGCGGAATGTGATGGGACCATACCACGTTCCAACTCCCGCAGCACAGCTTACCCGTACAAAGTAAGAATAGCTCGATTGTGGTTGCAATCCTGAAAAGGCATAGAACGTGTCCGTAGTAGTAATGCCAGAGCCCGTGGGCAGGCCACTGCCGGCAGGAAGAATAGCCACTTCGTATGAGTTTGCTCCTGGAACTGGGCTCCAGGTTCCTGTGGCATCATTCACACCGATATTGACCGCACTTCCGGCGGTTGGATCTGGACAAGGGGGCTGCTCCTCCACAATAAAATTGTCGATGTAGATATTGGGGCCAAACCCAGAATTAAGCCGATAGCGGAAGATCACTTCCTGGCCAACGTAAGAAGTGGGCAGTAATAGAGTCTGCTGGATAAAATTTGCAGCGGGTGCTGGCGCCGTATTGGCACCACCTGGAGTGGTGAAAGTGGGGCCAATCAAATTCAACAACGTATCCCAAGATGTTGAGCCAACAACTTGTGCTTGAAGAATTAACTGGTCATTGGGGTAGGTGGTACTATACAAATGTGACCAACTGAATTTCAGACGGGCTGGGGCCGAAATCGAGATCGGCTCTGTGGTGGCCAAGGCAAAGTTTCCGCTCGTCCACCCCCAAAAATTGGCGAATAAGTAATCGTTATTGGCCTGAGCCACATTTTGAGTACCGCCGGTTAAATTCCAGCACGATGGGGGCCATGTATTAAAATCGCGCAGGTAGGGCATAGAAGCAGTGACACAGGTAGTAGTGAATACCCTCGGACCCTCCCAGTTGGAGAATACCCCACCACAAGCCGAACGCACATAGATTTCATAGCTCGTATTTGGGCTTAGTCCGCTTAAACCATATGAAGCTGCGGTCACCAAAGTACCTGTACCGGTAGGGATGCCAGAACCAGGGGCTTGAAGCGCCACTTCATAGTAAAGTGCGGAGCTGTTTCCAGTCCAATTCACCAAAGCAGAACTACTGGCAATGGAACTAATGGTAATTGCCATTGGGTTAGGACAGGCCGGGATGGGTTCGAATATGAAATCGTCCCAATAATGCGCCGCGGTTGTTGCTCCCCGATTGGCAATGGCAATACGTGCATTTGCAGGGATGCCTGCCGGGATGTTAACATAAGTCTCCGCTCCATAGGCCGTATTGGTTGGGCTCAACACTTCAAATGCAGTGAATGTGCTGGCGTCTGTAATGCTGGTGAGGTAGCCAACTTCGAGGCGACCTGTGCCCGCTGCACCAATACGCAATTTGAAGCGCATCCTGTGCGTGCCACCTGAAAGATTCACTGTTTCAGGCAGTATCACGAATGACTGATTGGCCGCGCTGCTGCTGTATTGATACATGTTATTGGGCGAGGATGCAGGGGTAGTGGTAGTGATGGTTTGTGTGCCTGACCCAACAATCAGTCGTGCCCAGCAGTTGGGAACGATGGAACCCGTTGCATATGTATCGAAATTTTCAGTAAATTGATTTTGTGGGGCGCAGAGTTGGCTGCTGTTGTAGCCCATCACAAAACCTGGCGTAGAGGTGAGTTGGGCCGTAGTTAGGTTGATGCGCTGAACCAAAGGCAATCCGTTCGCATTTTGGTGACGCCCAATAAAACTGCCATCAGACAACATGGCTCTGTGGTTGTTGTTATTAGGACTGAATGTGCCGGGGGCAGCGAAAGCGATGGAGTGTGTTCCTGCGTGCAGGTAGGTAGAACCAGCGGTGAATGTCCAACGATCATCATTGTAGGTGTCTACGGTGTAGGTTGAAACGGATGTGTCTACATAGGATACACCGGAGACTGTTGCGCCGCTGTTGAATGTTGCCATCAATTCGCCTGCTGTATTTCCTGTTGTGGTACCTGCTTTTTGTAGCCACAAATGACGACGGGCTCCATTTGCTGAATAGAAAGGATATAGACCGGTGGTGGTGGTGGGCACGGCACCTGCCGAGATGGTTGTGCCCCCTGTTCCGGTGGCCCACCACCTGCCAATGGTTCCGTTCATGATGCCACAGGTATCAGGGCAGGTAAGCGTTGGCGCGGTGTTGTAATTACCTATTATCCAGGTATTTCCATTTAAGTTGATTTTGCCTCTTTGCAGATTCAAGCCGCCTTTAAATCGGATGGTTCCCGGAATTTGCCAATCGATGTTTGGCCATCCTGGTGCTGTGTTTTCGATAACCAAAATATTGATTACCGAAACATCATTGGTGGTGGTGGTGCTGGACACCGTTCCTCCAAAGGAACCATTTCCACTAACCGTCTGCAGGCTCGAACCAAATAGATTGATGGTACCTACAGAGGTGGTGCCCACTGAAGCATTGATTCTTCCATTGTTGATGACATGGCCACCAATACGCAGGATTTTACCGGTGGTGCCTTGAAACACATTGATTAGGCCTCCTGCTGAAACAGTTAAGTTCTCGAGGACACGAAAATCAGCCGGGGCAGTTCCGTAGGTGAAGATCCCTTGTACGGTTAAACGCGTGCAAGACTGATTGGCGAGATCAGAAGTGACCGTATGACCTGTACTGATCAGGACAGTATCTAATGCATTGGGGGCCCGCCCAACATCCCATGTGGCCGGATTACTCCAATTACCCGAGGCTATGGACACCACGAGTCCGGGCACTGTGCGGTTGATGTTGAGTGTATCATTACCTGGATTGGTATCTGGGCCGAGGCCGTTGGCGTTGGTCGACCAGACTTTGATTTGAACGGCCTGTCCGGCCACCAAGTTGACTGGCGTGCTGAAGGTGTAGTCTTGCGTTGCGCCAGAGGTGGCAAGGTTCGCTAATGGAACGTTGTTAACGAATACTGGCGGATCATTATTGACTTGAAAGCCCAAATCTGCCGAAGAAATGGGGTCCATGGCTGAATTTTGAAAACGGAATGTGAACAAGTTCGCACCGGGTTGTAGTACGGTAGGAGAAATGAGTGCTGTAGGACGTAGGTCTCGACCTGCGGCTGCTCTGTAAGAAACACCGCCGTTAAATTGTCGGGGATGAAAGGTTGGAGTAGGCCATCCACCATACCCAATGTTCGTACCTGTTTGGATCACAATATTACCATCGGTAAAAGTGTCTTGGTTAGATGAAGCCCATGATGTGTAGGCCAGTGAAACAAGATTACCACCGACAGCAAAAGCGTAATGATCACCTGCGTTAAGCAATAATCCTCCACCAGGAATCACTATGGGCGACAACGCCAAACTACCACTAAAAGATGTATTTAACGAGGCTGTTGCTGGCTGAGTTACTGTTTGGGTCCAAACCGGAGATGAAATCGTGCCAGGAACACCATTGACAGGTGTGTTTTTATGCCATAGCTCCACGGTATATGGCCCTGTACCATATAATGCCACCCAAATGGTATCTACATAAATGGAAATATTGGATCGTAAATTAAAAGTAACTCCCGCTGATCCATTTCCTCCCTGCAAAGGTGGATTGGTTACAAGCCGAAACTGCGCTTGGGCAGTAATCGATAACACCAAAAGAAACAAGACAAGTATAGACTTCTTCATAGGTCGTTGGTTTAATTGTTTGGAGGTAAAGCTAACAATCAAATTAAACTCTGCAAAATTTTTTTTTCCTCAATGCGTGTGCTTTCGGGTATTTTTGCATCGTATGTCGAAAAAAAACCTGTTAACATGTTTGTTTTGGCTTGTTTTTTTTTCGGCTAAGTCCCAAACGACCGCTGCGATCAGCCCAAGTGTCGGGGGTCCTCCTGGCCTTGAGGAACAAGAACCTACGCTGCCTTCAACCCAAATCCACGCCCGAAAATGCTCAGCTGCCCCGCAAATCGATGGCTATTTGAATGAGTCTGACTGGGGTTTGTGTACGGCGGTAACTTCCTTCACCCAAAGGGAACTTACTTTGGGGGCGCCGGCGAGCGAGCGCACTGAGGTGCGCATTTTATTTGATGAGGAGCATCTTTACATCGGTGTGATGTGCTATGATTCTCGTCCGGATTTATTGATTGCGCGTGAGTTGATGCGCGATTTCAACTACGGACTCGATGATCATTTCATTGTGGTGATTGACCCCTACCTCGATCGGCGCAACGGCATCATGCTGGTGACTAATCCGGCCGGGGCACGGGCCGATTTTCAGGTTTTCAACAATGGTGCATCGGTGAATGCGTACTGGAATGGTATTTGGGACGTCCGAACGCAGCTGAGTAGTGAGGGATGGAGCTCGGAATGGGTGATCCCGCTCAATACGCTGCGCTACCCTACCGGTCATCCTGAACCGGTATGGGGCATTAATTTTGAACGCAACATTCGGCGAAAGCGGGAGCAGGTGCGCTGGCAAGGGTGGAGCCGCGACATGCGCATCGAACAGTTGGTGGTGGCTGGCACCTTGCACGGTCTGCGCGGCATTACGGAGCGTAGCTTCCTGGATGTGCGTCCTTATGCCCTCGGCGGCCTCCAAAATGAACCCTCTGGGCCTTCTGCGCTGACCCGATTGGGCGGCGAGGCCAACTATCTCATTACACCCGCTTACCGCATGAATCTTACTTTGAATACGGATTTTGCCCAGGTTGAGGCCGACCAGCAGCAGGTGAATTTGACGCGTTTTCCGCTCTTTTTTCCTGAACTCCGTGATTTTTTCTTAGAAGGTGATGATTATTTTAATTTTGGATTTGGGGGGAATCGGGTCATCCCGTTCTACACGCGCCGCATCGGACTCAACGAACGGCGCGAACAGGTTCCGATTTTGGGTGGGGTTCGGGTTCTGGGCAAGGAAGCCGACCGAACTTTGGGCTTTATGAGCCTGCAAACGGGTCCGGATGGTGTCGGAGAGAACAACGGGGAGAATTTTTCTGCGGTTTCGTGGCGTCAAGATGTGGGGCAACAAAGTACGATCGGGGCAATGAGTGTGCAACGCATCAGTGGCCGCGATTTCCATGCCACGGCGGGAATCAACGGGCGGTGGAGTACCTCCAAACTATGGGGACGGCGCAATCTTGATGTAGGCGGGGCCCTAGTGCATACCTATGACCGCTCGGCGGGTTTTCAGCCTGGTGCTCTGGCTTGGCGCTGCTTTTTGAGCTATCCCAATGACCGCTTTTCTGTGTTTGCCTCGGCCCAAAGGGCTGATTCGCTTTTCGACCCGCAAGTGGGCATCATGCTTCGCCAGGCTTTCCGCGAACAGTTTCTGGATGTGACTTTAAAACCTCGACCGGGTGGGCGGTTGTCGTTCATCCGTCAACTCGACATCAAACCGGTATCGGTATCGCATACCCAAAACGATGATGATGGCTCGATTCAGTCATTTAGCTATACTTTTCAATGGCTCGGAGTGGACACGCGAAAGGGCGATCGAATCAGCGTGGGGCACTCGGTGGTGGCCGAGGGTCTTCGCGTAGGCTTCAGCCCGGCCCCTACCCTTCAATTTGCGCCGGGCCTGTATTGGTGGCGGCAAAATAGTGCGCGGATTTCGACTTTTAGGGGTCGTCGGCTGGCGGTCGACAGCCGTCTTCAATGGGGGGGCTATTTTGATGGGCGCTCTGTTCAACACCAAACCGAGGTATGGTGGCGGGGCAACCGACACGCGCAAATGAGCCTCAGGCTTGAGCTCAACGACATTCAGACCGAAGCCGGTGGTTGGTCGACCACACTTGTGGGCAGTAGAATCGGCTATGCCCTCAATGCGCGTTGCTTTGGTTCTTTGCTCACGCAATGGAATTCGGCACAGGACGAGTTGAATTTGAATTTTCGGTTCCAGTATATCCCGTTCGTGGGGGCCGATGTGTTCCTGATTGTGAATCAGGTTTGGCGGGCCGATGGGCAGGGCGAGGAGCGGCGCTTCCTACCCCTGCGCCAGGTGGTGATGACGAAAGTCATTTGGCGGTTTGTGGCCTAGGTGTTTTGCTCGCTTTGCTCCACTATCATTTGTTTTTTTGTTATTTTATTGGGTTATTTCGCTTTTATGGCTATATGCACAGCTTCGAAGCGAGAAAAGCTCGTTAATGATTTTATTGAAAGAAACAAACATTTGTTAAAATCTTAAAATTTCTTCAAGAAATAAGTTTAAAAATCGGATAGCGCATGGGAATGGGCGTCGATGGCTTGTAGGATGATCTCCAGGATCTGGGTTCGGGTGCCCAAGCGGGCGAGGGTATTGGGCTGAGCGTTGGGGTGTACACGGTTCGACAGGAATATATAGATGAGGTCGCGTTCGGGATCAATCCAGCAATAGGTACCTGTGAAGCCGGAGTGGCCAAAACTTGAGGGGGAAGCACTGGGGGCGGTGTTGCCATCAGGTGCGGGGGGCGACTGTGGCTTGTCGAACATCAGTCCCCTTCTGTTTCCTGGGTAATGCGACTGGGTATAGAGTTGAAGGGTGGAAGGGCTCCATGCTGGCTTAAATGGGGGTGCCGTGATGGAGGATATTTGGTCTCCCTGAGCGCCGTGCACAAAGTACTTGTTGTGTTGCGGTGGATTAAAAGGGATCAACAAACGCATGACATCCGCTGCATTTCCGAAAAGACCGGCATGGCCTGAGACACCACCTATGAGGGCGGCGGTTGGGTCGTGGACCGTGCCTCGGATGAGCTCCTTTCGGAAGCTGTTGTCGCGCTCGGTGGGTGCTGTGTATGAAATGGGGATGACGGAATCGGCCGAATAGCCCAAAGCGACTGTTCCCGTTGTTGTATAATAGTTTTGCCTGAGATACTGAGCGGGTGATTGGGCTGTGATCCGCTCTATGATCTTCCATAGAATGATGGGACCGAGGTCGCTGTATACATATTGTCCTGGCTTTTCTACTGGCGCTTGGAGAATCCACTGCCAAAGGCTATCGCGAATTTCGGGTCGGATGCTTAGGTTGGCAGAAACGGGAATCAGAATGCTGTTCGTGCTGTCTTTATGGGGATACCAATAGGGATCGGGCTGATCGTTCTTAAATGTTTGTCGCCAAAAATCTACATAAGGCTTTAATCCTGCCTGATGGGTCATCAGTTGCGATAGTTTTAGCTGTCCAATCGGATGCGTTGCACATTCGGGAAGGTATTGGCCTACTGTTTCACTGGGATGGAGGCGTTGGCTATCGGTGAGCATCATCAAGGCGGGCGCAGTCGCCAATATTTTGGTGAGGGAAGCCAAGTCGTAGCGGGTAGCCGTGGTGACAGGGGTCTGTTTGGTTGTATCGGTATGGCCGTAGGTTTGGTTGAAAATAATTTTTCGCCGGTGTGCGACCATGATTTGGGCACCGGGCATGGCACCCTTTTCTATGGCTTGGTTGATGATGCTGTCGATTCGGGCTTGGATCGCTGGGGTAAGCCCGCTGCTCGTTCCGTTTTCATGGACTAAGTTGTTTTGTGCTTCTCTTTTCAATCCGGTGCCTGCAGGCCACTCGGGAGATAGGTCAACAGGAAGTTGTCCGCCCACAGCCTGTGCTCCGAAAAGGGCCTCCACCGCTGCTCGTCGTGCCAGTGATTTTTCTTCATACGCACACATCAATACGTCTTTCTCTGTAGTGGGAAGCAGCCGTCTGATCAGATAGGGGCTGCCACAAACAACATCGATACGGGGAATGCTGTTGAGTCTGCGCCTCAGTGTATTGATTAGGGTATCGCTCATTCCGTAGGGTGGCCGTTGGCTGCTGGGATGCCAGGAAACCACTGCACATTGGATTGTGGCGAGTAAACTGTCGCTCAAATGCTGAAAGGGGTTTTTGGCTAAGGGGTCGATCTGGATGGATGGCATAAGGGCATAGACGCCAATGTGTTTATAGATGTCTTCGACGGCTTGGGCTGTTCCGACTCCGATGTGCAGCCCGCCCCGCATCTTTGCTCCGGACATGGGTATTTTCGCTTGGGGATCATGCAAAAGCGTGATGGCCTGTCGGTAGACAGCCTGTTGCAGATTCGCCGAACGTGCTGTACTCATGACCCGCCTGCTTTGAATGGGCATCACCTTGTGTTTTGCCTTGAGAATGCGTTTGACTTTCTGTTCGATTTCTTGAAGGGTGAGTTCTCCCCTGTCGATGGCCGCTCGAATGGAATCGTGTGCCTTCTGTAGGTCTGTAGTGAACAACAGGATGTCGTTTCCCGCTTTGAGGGCCTCCACCTCAAGCCGCCCGGGCATCCACCCGGCTGAAACACCTTTCATGTTGAGCGCATCGGTGATAATGAGTTGATCAAATCCCAACTCGATCCGCAGTGCATCATGTACAATGCTTCGGCTCAGGGATGCCGGACGC
>Ga0255211_1000596_pt1 | contig 12407 bp, 8 predicted proteins | sample Miss_Yuk_RepB_8d_FD_183036 | JGI IMG/M metagenome (GOLD analysis project Ga0255211, IMG submission 183036) | Freshwater microbial communities from Mississippi River, Louisiana, United States - Miss_Yuk_RepB_8d | ecosystem: Environmental > Aquatic > Freshwater > River | place: USA: Louisiana...
GATATTTCTCCTGCTACGAATCGCGCCAAAGGGGCCGTTATCGCAATTGTTCTTTTTGTAGTCGTGATTTTATTGAATACATTTTCCAAAGTGATTTCTGGTTATGATAAACACATAAAAAATATGATAGTAGATTTAGTTCAATCTTCTTCAAAACAACTAACTGTTAGGAACGGAAGAAATCCGTAATTGCGCGATTACCTTTATTCAAATTCTCCGCCTTTACCAGAAACTCGTCAAATAACAGCGATTTCACCTCTTTGTGCCGCATCTCTGTTATTTTTTTTTCACGTTTAACCGGGTCGTCTATTATTGACGCAACTGTTTCTATTGCGTCTAAAAATCGGCCCTTTTTCTTTTGAAATGCCGGTAATTGTTCCAATACAAGCGCAAATAATTGTTGGACTGGTTTCATTATTTGGTTCGTAATGTAGAATGAATAATTCAACTGAAGTTTTTTCGCCTTGATATATGCGGGATGCTCTATTTTGTCACCCTGTAGTGCACCTTTGTCATTATTATGGATATATGCATATGGAATACGGTCTCCGGTGTTCGGTTTATTGCCTGGGTCACGCACACCCATTCGGTCGGCCAGCACTTTATGCGCGATTTGTTGGGGGTTTTTATAATCTGAACGCAGTGATTTGGTAATAATGAGTTTTTCTATCGGACATTTTTGGTCTATCATATATTGGAGTTTCTCGCGCAAGAATGCAATCGCACGGTCCACATTTTGTTCCTTCATCAGAATATCAATAATCCCGCCATATATTTCCTTTACAATCGGCGCATTATCGCGGCGTTTTAACACAATCCCCATACTTTTCAACTTACCTTTATTCGGATTTTGCTCGTAGTATACACCGACGTATCCTTTCTTTCGCAAAAGCGCGAATGGGCAAATCGTTTTTTCGTAAACCCACGCGTGCGGTCCTTTCAAGAACTTTGATGAATAATCGCCGACTTGTTTTGCAAGTTCAATCGTGATTTCAATCGCATCCTTACCGCGGATAGGCGCGCCTTCTGGTGTGGCAAGATTAAACGTAAAGAACACACTATCTGTGTCGCCATAGATATACTCGGCCTTGGAATGAACAATCGGATATTTTGGATGTGATGTAGGAAGGAGAATGTCGCCATAAGCTTCTTCTACAACACGGCGCGCATACGTGAGCAGTTTGCGACCCGTCGCAGTGGTAGATGCTGCAACATCCACTTCATAAAATGTGCTTGTCTTTGCACCACATTGTCCATATAATGAATTCGCGGTTACCTTATAACCAAGCTGACGTTTATCCAGAATATTCGCCATAAATGCATCGGTCTGCTTTTCTGCGAGTTTTCGGGTTGTCTTGCGTGCGAGCAAGAGTTCTTCCAATATAGCCGGCATAATACCTTTCTCACCTTCTGGGAATTGGGCGAACCTGCACACCTTCGTCCCGCATTTCACTTTTACGGCAGCAGCAGCCGTCTTTGTTGCAGACTTCGGGCGTGTCCACTTATACATATCATACGTGATATCCACATATTTGTATCCTGGAAGATTGTCGTATTCTACCTCACCAGTTTCGCGAATTAGTTCTCCATCAAGGTTGTATTCTTTCGTCCATACTTTACTATCGTGTGATAGATTCTCACTAATCATTGATGAAGGATATAGTGAGGAATAGTCATTACAAGCGACAGGATTATCCAAATAAAGTCCGCATTTCGGCGGAAGAACAATCGCGCCTTCATACCCTGACTCACTTCGGTCTTTGTCAATCACTGGCATCAATGTATTCTTCTCGCGGCACTTCATTGCAACATAACTTGTAAGTTTGATACCTTGACCGCGCATTACAAGGAAACTAATGGGAACACTACAAATCTTCGCCATCTCCGTGTAACCTGTAATAATATCTATCTTGTTCATCAAATGATGAACGAGGTTACAATCCTGAATACAGTATTTCGCGATCACCGCGCGTTCACGTGGACCTTCCTTTGTCATACGGAAAATATCTTGCGGCGAAACATCGTCTTTGGCGAGACCCCATCGCACCATTGTTTTCATATCAGGAGTCGCACATCCTTGAATGGTGAATAATCCTGAAGATGCGGTGATAGAGAGGACCTTGAATTTATGCCCATCTTTATATACATCCGTAGAATGATTTGTCTGTTCAAACTTCACATAATTCCCCACTTCAAGACCGAGTAAATTTCCTGAGGTTACACGGGTTGTATCTGACTCTTGAATGTATTCTACACTCTTCACTGCATCACCAATGAAATAACTAGAGACGTCGTCCAATTTATATGACGAGAGATTGAAGTCGCGACGGAGATAGTTGTATACATCCACTTGAAGTCGCCCCGTCATTTTGATATAATGAAGGTCATACTGTCCACTCGCAAGTGCGATTTTGGTTTGCTCTATTGCAACGTTATCTGAAGTGATTTCAGTATTTGGATTGACAAATCCGCTGCCGCCACCGCTGCCGCTGCCGCCACCGCCCCCTGCATTCGCACATAACTCGTCTCGGTTACGTGACAGTTTTAAGAACTCTTCATAACAACCAGTCTCTACAGCGCGCCGAAACATAAATTGATAATCAAAACCAAAGATGTTATATCCAATAATAATGTCGGGATTCTCTTTCTGAATAAGACGTGTCCACGCAAGTAGAACGTCGGCTTCTGTCGCATAGGATTCAATCTCTGAGTTCGGCACTTCATCATCTAAACGGTCACACGTATCCAATGCAATACAGTTATTCAAATAGGGGCGGTTATTGTTTTGACCGTATTTCACAAATGTAGAACCAATAAATGTCACCTTATCGCCTTCAACTTTGGGGAAGATTGAACCAAGTGTATCGCTGACAATCTTAATTTTCTCTTCGCGGGTATGTTTTGGATTGTTGAGTAACGTCGTGAGTTTAACAGAGAGATCAGCACCCGAGGTAGATGATCTGCCGCCTGGGGTTGTCTTCGTTGACCGTATATATAGTTCAGCATCACCGTCGTCGTTATCACCGTGTTGCCCCCCCCCGCTGTTGCCATCATCTTCGTCGTCTTCGCTGTCACTATTGTCGTCGTCGCCGTGACCACCACCACCAGCGCGTGTGTTTGCATCTATCGCTTTCGCCGCTTCTTCTTTCGCCGTTGCTGCCATTTGAAGGAATATTTGTTCTATTGTATTTTCTTGTGCCACGACTTCTTGTTTGATTAAATGTCGCAATTCTTTGGTTAATACGAGCTTACATAACCGCGCCATATCTCCCTCTTTCGGTCGGCGTTTCGGATAAATGGTCTCAATACCTGGATATTTCTCGCGACCTTGATATGAATACTGAAATGCGGTATAAATCATATGCGTTAGATGGTCGTCTGTGACTTCATTGCTTCCGTCTGGTGATGCTGTGTATTTCGCGATTACCGCGTCCACAAGATTCGTCGCCAATTTCTTATATGATTTCACAGGAATCGGAAAATCACCGTGACTGCTGCTGGCTTCAATATCAAAACTACATATTTTATAAGGGACAATGGTCTCTTTCTCGTTGAGCGGAATGATGTCTTCAAATGAGAGACGATACTCAAATTGACACGTTGTTGTATATTTTTCAATGAGCCGCGTTTTTTTCGTGGAAAATGTCACCCACCCAGAGGGACTGATTTTCTGAATATGGAAGAAACGCAGGATGGGCGGAATATTGGCTTCGTAGATGGTCGTCGGTGTATTGGCAAATACATATCCGTCAGGTTTCAGCGCTCGCGTCTTTCCGTCACGCGCAGTATATATATCGTGATACCAGAGATTCTTGACGCGGTTCATCACCATCGTATTCTTGAATACAAGAAGGACAAATTTATGATTCTTTCCTCCGTCAAATCCATAGAGCTTGCGCTTCTCCACGATTTCGCATTTTTCCGTGATAATACTGTTCTCGTAGTATTTGCTCTTCATATTCTTTTTGATATCGCGAATGAACGCGGATTTTGTGGCATTTGTCCAGTGGTCTGCGACTTTCACGTAGAAGAAGGGGTGGTAGTCATCCACGAAAATGGAACAGGTTTCGCCATCCTCGTTAATACCAAACATCTGGATACGGAATTCATTGGTATCAGTCATTGCCGTTGTGCCTCCTTTCCCGCGGTATCTTCCGTGACTACTGCAGCCACTTCCAGACGACGCTACTGACTCGGAGTCTTCATCTGCACCACTATGTTCTGACGCCGATGAATGTGTATTTGTATCTGGGACACAGTCGTATACATTGAAATCAATCAGACGGAATGATAATAATGGCTGTTCCTTTTCTTCTACTGCGACTCCACCACTTGTATTGGTCACGACAGGTTTCTTCACTATCTTGAATCTTCTCATTTTTGCGGGTTTGCTTGTGTTTATCCTTTCATGTATTCTTTATTTCAATTTTAACGGGATAATATGAAATGATAATAATAGAATTTGATATACGAGTACCGAATTCTATTCATAGTCGTCGTCGTCGCCGTCGTCGCTGTCGTCGTCGCCGTCGTATTTCTAAATATATTATTAGGCCTTGACCCGCCCAGCTTCTTCCGTTTTCTTTTTGATTTCTTCCATTCCTTTTTGGTTCAAAATTGCTGGATTGGATATAATTGCGGCAGCACCAATAATACATATGATGAAGTATGCTGTAATCAACCAAGAGACCCACTTATACTTGTCACACGTCTTATTTGCCAACCAGACGAAAAATACTGAAATCACGATATTTGTCACTAATATCGCGAATTGGAATCCTACTAAATAAATATCCATCACGTTGATAATTATCACGAGGACCAATATAAATGAGGCGAGAGGGCATACTGTGATGTTGGGTAACATTGTTATAATATAACGTAACAAAAAATATCCGCCTGTGTGTGTGTTATGTGTGTCGGATTTATTCCCGTAAGTATGCAGGAATATATCCGCGCATCGCTGCTGCCCCCGGCGCAACAGGAGTTGCCATTCGCATCTTTACGCTTTTCTTATGTAGGCGTCGCATTTCTTTATGAAACCGTTTCAATGTTTCACGGCGAACCTCCTTGAATTTGATTCGCGCCTTTTTTGTCATAGATTTCAATACTCCGTGATGATGCGAATTCACTGAATCGTGTGAATGTGTTAACGCATTTTCTTTACGCACCAATGTGAAATCGGGATGGTTTACAACCCACTTCAACATTTCTGAATAAATACGTTCGTTAGAGTATTCTAAACCACGCATTCCTTTGGATATATACATAATCGTTGGGATAGACTGAATATCTTTAGGTATGTATTTGATGTTGTTAAGAATGGGATCATTCGGACCTAAATCAGATGCACGAATATTTGCAATTGTAAGCACGCAACCAGGGGTTTTACATTTATAATTTGTTGTAAGGTCAGTAACGAGACGTTTCCAGTCGGCTTTCATATTCTGACAATGTCCACACCAGTCGGCGTATATTTTTACAAGAAGTCCGTGTGTCTTAGGATGGTCGTGTGCTTGTTTTGCGGCGGCATTTAATTTATGGATGTGTTTAAGCTTTGTTACATCTATAATTTCAATCATTGTTGTTTCTTGTATTACATTGCGATAATTATTATCCTGGTATTATATAGATGAAATGATGTCTATCAAGGATATTTTTAAATACATCGGAGACAACTTGATAAAAGAAGTAAATGTCATCCGAAATATTGCTTATATCCAGAAGTTTTTTTACGTATTTCTGGTTTTGTTATTCCTGTTAGGCGCATATATCACATCGCGAACGCCATCTAAAGCCACTCTTCCCGAAGGATTTGTGAATATAGAATCAGACGCACTGGAAACGCAAAAATTACGGAATCAGAATATTGCTGCAGTCGCAGATGAAACACGCGAAGGATTTGATAATGCTTTTTCGGGAGCGGCGGCGGAGGCGGGAGCAGCGAATGCGGCTAATAATGATTTTGCAACCATAAATAACAACCGATGCCCGAACATTCTCATTCAACACGGTAGCGAAATCTTCCTCTATAACTCCAAAGTAGAGAAAGTTCCCGGAGTCAATCCTATCCGTTTTAAGAGTTTAGATGATTATTCGGAATTTATGGACTGGTTACAAGGACGCGGTATTCGCTGCCCTGTGCTATTCTTACAATATTCTTATGACGCTCAAGGTCAGGCCGTATACAAAATGCGTCCATCCCCGACAGATTTACAGGGCGGTCTCTCAGCAAATGTTCCGTATTCCCCCGCACCCGCGGCACTCGTCCAAATGATGGATGCGTCTCGCGATAATCCGCCGTTTAATAACCAGATGTATGACGGGTTTGACCCGCTGAATTTCAATATGGGGGATTATACTGCGCACGATGCAGCGTTTCGCGAGAAGGAACTCACAATGAAGTATAGCGATAACCCGATGGACTCAAACTGGGGTGGCATCCGATTTTCAGAATCCGTCGTTGCATCAGGTGCGTATGCCGACCGAACTCGTCCGGATGCTGCGCGTTCCGATACATCTGCGCTTGTCCCGATGAAAGTGCCTGCTGCGAACGAAAAATATAGAAATCCAATGTATGCAGGGGATGCAGTATCGCGAGGACGAGGTGCTGACGTAAAATGGGGAAAGGCGCGGCAGCCAACGTAGCGTATAAATACAACAAAATTTATGTATGTATATATTTATGGTTTTGATAACTATATACAGTGATGCCGCGCGAGAATCACCCCGAAGAAATAGAATGTTTTCGGATGCCGATGCCGGATGGGCGGTTTTCGCCGGATAAGCGTTATGAGTATACATATGCGACGCGGAAATCGTGGGAGTTTATTCCGGCGCTGGGGCGGAAGGATTGGCGGTATTTCACGAATAAGGGGTTCACGTATGTGGGAAAATGGGTGCGGAGTGAGCAACGCAGGGGGGTGGGTCCTGACGCTGGAGACGGCTGCGAATGGTTGGAGGTTTTTTCGGATGACAGGACGGCGGCGGGAGATGGTAAAAATGCAAAAGAAAACGTGGTATCACGTGATTCTGATGGATTGCTGTGTTGGCGTGAATGTCCTTATAACACCGAAGAATACTTCGTGGGGACAGTTACACGCAAGGTGAACGACGAAATGATTGCTGAAGTGGAACGTGTATCCCCGACGATACACCATACGGGTTCAAAGGCAAAAGTGGCAGAGAAGAAGTGCTGGTGGTGGCGGCGATGGTGGTTGTTGTTGATGCTAATAATATTCCTGGAAATCATTGTGTGTTTTTTCTTGGACCGAATGGGGATTGCCCCGCTACACTCGGTCTGGCACGTCTTATCAGGAACCGCGGTAGCACTTACACTCTATTATGTCGTCGTAAATGGCGCGGTTGAGAAATGATTTCTCAAGATAATATATATCCAAATCAAGGAATGCGTCGTCTCAGTCGTGATACATTTACAAAAAAATTACTGCGTTATTCTAACCCACGTATCGCCCAAAAAATGGCGTATAAATATTTGGGAAAAACCGCGAAATTATATCCGTCCGATAAACCGGAGAAGAAATATAAAATATTTGACCCAAATCATAATAAATGGATATACTTCGGTCAAATTGGATACCAGGATTTCACACGACACCGAAACCAGAACCGTCGCAATGCTTATCTTACGCGAACTAGCGGAATGCGTGGGAATTGGCGGAGAAATAAATACTCAGCGAATAACTTGAGTCGTAAGATTTTGTGGTGAGTTCTCACTCGTCCGTTATTCCGCTTCACTCCGTTCCGCTCCATAACTTCCTCGTTCGGGTCTTCCTCGGTTCAATATCTTCATAAATGACAAATACGACAGGCGGGCAATATTCGGGAGATGGACGATGGATGAGAACAAGCGAAGCCCGAACGAGGGGGGGGGGTATGTAGCGGAACGGAGTGAAGCTGAATAATCGGACGAGTGAGAAACCCGAACGACGTAGGATTGAGGATTGAGGATTGAGGATTGAGGAAAACTCCGAGTAAGGAAAAGTGGAGCAACCGCGAGGTTGTGCAACGCCTTCCTTACGAGGAATCAATATACCTCGCACACTCCTCCAACGTCACCTTGAATTTATTCATCGTGTTCAACTCATTCATATGCCGGATGATATCTTCCATTTTCCCTTCGCCGTGCACTTCCCGAGAAACATTTTTGAGAGAATTCACGATTTTGGCGTTTACCCAAGTGTCCATATTCTCGATGATTTTATTATAATGATTGTAATGCGAGTCCATATTCAGTGACTTCTGGGTCTTTGCAGTGAGTTCTTCCTGGCGCTTGGCGATGGTGATGATATCCCCGTCATTTTCGTCTTCAAGCGGGTCATTTGATTTGGATTTCCGATTCGCTAGACCTTCAATCATTCCAAGCTGATTACGGAAAATATACTGGATGGCGACGAGAGCGAGAATGATGAATATGCCTAAAACTACGTATTTTGCAAGAGTATCGGTGTTGTCTTCAGTCATGTAATGAATTAGATAATAAAAATAATATACTACTGAATTAGTATTAGATTATTTATTCAAGTTACTTACGACGTTTCCTGGTATCGTGGTATTTCAGTTGTGACTTTTTATGTTTGATTGAAAGACGTTTTTTTATTTTGCTTGACGTATTTCGTTTCCTTTTACTGTATTGTGAACGCTTATGCTGACGGTGGCGGGGTGTCCGGCGTTTTGTTGACTTTTTTTTATTTGCTTTGCCACCACTAGATGCTTGTTGTGCATTGACGAATTGTTGAATATGTTTTTGTATAGCATCTTGAGTTTCACCTGATTGGATTGGTGGATTTTTCTTCAATATAACTTTTGTATTCGGGGACACGCTGTTTGCATCTATAAGTATTTTAGTAAAATAAACGAGATATGCATTAAAATCTACACCATCAAATACAGAAGCATTCACATTATCTGTAAATATAGATTCACTTATTCTTGGCAATAAATATACGAGGTGATCGTCAATATTTCGTTGCGGTGGTGGATCAGTAGATGGTGATAATGGTTGTGATGAACTTACTGAATCTGGTGAGAATGAGGAAGCGAATGACCGATGTGGTGGAGTTTGTGGTGGAGTATCTGTTGTGCCGAAAGAGTCGTCTAACGACATATCCGATTGTTCTTCACCAAGACCGTGTACAGTGATGGGACTCATTGGTGGTTCATTCGTAAAAAGAGTTAGTTTATCAGAGCAGAATTTTGAAGCTATTTGTTCCCATACTTCCCATACGCGTTCATCAATGTTACTATTTAAATGTTCTGTGAATTTATTCAACCAAATTTTGAATTTCTCATTAGGTGTATGTTGTTGTATACTTGCAGTAATATCATACAAAGTACTCACAAATTTATTAAATTCATTAAAAGAACTTTTCCCATACGCCAAATAAACACCAGCAATCACAATTAACAAATTACGTATTCTTGATACTATTGTTGAATTATTTTGTCTATCGTTTCCAGTCACCATTCCTCTGTCGTCGCCTTCATCATTATCGTCGTCGTCGTCGCCGTCTGATTTGTAATCATTCCCATCTTCTTGCGGTGGTTGTGGTATTTTAAATCTTGTTATATCGTCAGGCAATAATCTTGTTATTAAACTGCTATATATTGCATTCTTATTGTCGTCGTGAATAAATGTAAGAATATCTTGTATGATTTCACCGTCCGTGCTATCGTCTGCAGGTAACTCATCTGGATGAAGTATCAACAATATCATACATAATGCTTGTTTATCATTTGCGTTTATCGTCTGGCTAGGGACCTGTAATAATTCTGACTGTATCCTAGATAAAACAGTTTCTTGGTCATCAAGATATCTTTTAATATTTGGTCGTGGTAGTGGTGATGACGTTGACACTAAATGTAATAACAATAATACCGATGCTTCTTCTCTGGTGGTCACTTCCGCATTAGGAACTTGGTATTCTGGTGGTATAATCGTCATAATAGAAGGTAACATACGTTGAATATATTCGTTGTCAGGTTGTGGTTCATCACTATATTTATACAGTAACGCCGCAATCAAACTATACGGATTTATTTTATGATTCAAGGCTAATAATCTGAAAATAGGAGCATTTAAGCTTAAGGCTAGAGGTTGTTGTGCTTGGGGGGGGTAATAATGGATATGGATAGTATTTTCAGCTGAAAGCCCAGCTTTAAAAACTGCTTCTCGCAAAGTTGCACTTATTTTTACAGTACGTTGAGGATTAATAAATACATAAAATGTTCCATTTGGGTCAATTGGGGTATTATTCTTTCCCGTTCCTTGATTATCTTCTGTTATCATTGCATTTACTGCATCTACTAACATTGTGTGAGTAAAACTTTCGCCAAGATTAACTCTAATATCACCAACGTTTGAAAGTTGTTCTCTATTTGCATTCATAATATGAATTATAGTGTCAAAATCAGACCCTGCACCTGCTTCTCGTTGATATGATTCTTGTGCTACACGTTCTGATTCTCGGGTTGCGTAGGTTGACTGAATCATAAATTTCATCAATTGACCCCAGTTAGCATTATATACTTCTTCTACAGATAACTTATCAAATGTTCCACCATATTGTAGTTTATTCCGTTGGTCGCCACCGCTGCCGCTGCCGCTGCCGCTGCCGCCGCCGCTTCTTGACTGCTTCGGTATTTTTGTTTCTAAGTCTTTCAATAACAATAACCGACACAAAGGTATAGTATCAGTTGATTTCAAATAAAGCATTTGATTTTGTTCACCTTTATCTCCAGTCAATAGAACAAGAGTAGTAGCTGCTACTTTTAAAATACTCATAAATGAAAATAATTGAGGATTATAATGGAACAATTGTGATTTAACTTCATTTATTTCTTGTATCAAAGGTCTACAATATCTACCAAGAATCGCTGTTCTTTTGTCAACGAAACTTTTTATAGTAGGATATGTTTTTTTGATTTGAACATCTACCCATCTACAATCATATTTCACGGTATTATCATAAATATTTCGTAATAATTCTTTCGCATTTGTTTCATAGAATTCAAACTCGTTATCATTTGGTTTGCTTTTAAATTTCATAAATGATAAATTAGATTTCAGTTGGTTACAGCAACGATGTGCCCACGCGTATAATATTGATAATACGTTTTTTTGTTCCTCTGAAAAACTGGTTGCTCGTAATAATCCAAAATATTGTGCTGCTAACCCTACACAGAATATATGTTCGCATTCCATTGTTTTCATATTCGGTAGTTTTCCTAATTCACCGCATATATAACATTTAACCCTAGGTATTTTTTCTAATGAACCGATTGCCGCACCACATTGATTTTGAGCGCCGATACCTTCTATAATTCCTCTGGGGTCTGCTACTTTTTGTTTTTCTTCCGTTTTTTTTTTAGGTTCGTTCTTTACCTTTGTGGAATTTCCTATTTGATTTTTTGCGACCTTTGCTATAATCTTATTCTGTTTCTTTGAAAAGTTAGGCCCTGCGCCACCCCCTTGATGTTCTTCATCGTCATCATTTATGTCGCCACTTGCCGATAACAACCCTAATTCTACAAGAAATTTTACAACAGAAACCTTATTCGGTATTATGTTATTTTGTAATTTATTTCTTGCACCCGTTTCTATTGCTTTTTGTTTCATTGCCAATATAGGTAATAGTTTACTATCTGATATTATAATTCGCTCTTGTTCATTTGGATGGTATTTTTTTATTATAATATTGATACCGATGTATGTTTGTCCCGCTGCGTTTGCCAACGCCTCATCTAATTCTTGCTTTGCTTTGATTGCAAGCTCTAACGCTATTTGTTTTTTTTTATTCGCTTCGTCAAGAAGTGTTTGTTGAAGGGCTTTTTTTGCTTCTGCAAGTTGAACAAATCTAGAACACTTTCTTCTTCCTTCTTCTTGTGGTAATTCTACAATTGTGGTTAATACATCGTTAACTAAACCTTTATCAACACTAACAGCCAAATCATCATCTATTTTACCTTCATTTGTTATACCTTCTTGCACCGGAGGAGGAGGAGGAGGACTACCGGAAGAAGTTAACTCAGGAGGAATTGGATCAATATTATTATGGTTTAAATATGGTTCATCTAATATGCCTTCTATTATGTCACATTTATATACTATATATTTGTAATCATCTACAATAGGTTTTAACTCGGCGAACACAGGTTCGTCACTCATTTTAATTCTGTTTTCTTTTGGTTCGCTTAGGCGTTTTAAACGGGCTTGGCGTTCTGCTTCTTCTCGGGCTTGGCGTTCTGCTTCTTCTCGGGCTTGGCGTTCTGCTTCTTCTCGGGCTTGGCGTTCTGCTTCTTCTTGGGCTTGGCGTTCTGCTTCTTCTCGGGCTAGGCGTGCTGCTTCTTCTTGGGCTTGGCGTTCTGCTTCTTCTCGGGCTAGGCGT
>Ga0255211_1000597_pt1 | contig 12403 bp, 13 predicted proteins | sample Miss_Yuk_RepB_8d_FD_183036 | JGI IMG/M metagenome (GOLD analysis project Ga0255211, IMG submission 183036) | Freshwater microbial communities from Mississippi River, Louisiana, United States - Miss_Yuk_RepB_8d | ecosystem: Environmental > Aquatic > Freshwater > River | place: USA: Louisiana...
TTAGAGAATTATATGAGAATTTTGATAAAACATTAATATGTCCGTCTTATAACATAACTGATAATTTAAGGGAATATTTATCTATGGATACTCATCCTGATATGCCAATATCTATAGCGTGTGTAATGTCGTCTAATATTCCCTTTTTATTTTCAAAGTTAGAATATAATGGTAAATGTTATATTGATGGAGCAACTTTTGATGCATTTCCATTAGATAAACTAAGAGAGCAAATAGACTGTAAAATTTTAGGTATAACTTTCCCTAATAAAACGGGAGAAAAAATAGAAAGTTTTTCATCTTATATTAAGACCATAGTTTCTTGTCTTGCAACCAAATCATATAAACTAAGAGAAAATACCGTAGTAAGAACCTTAAATTTTAATTATGAAATGTTAGACTTTAACGTAGACACAAAAACTAAGATAAAAATGTATGTTGATGGTTACAATCAATCTAAGAAAGACCAAGTAGTAAAGAACATTGAAAAAGAATGTTAAACAAATAAATGTTACAAGTAAGAATGAATTTATCAATATCAGTATTTGCTTTACCTAAACACACAAACTCTAAAAATACTATATTTGGAGGATGGTTATTATCACACTTAGATTTAGCTGGATTAGTAGAGTGTAGAAATAGGTACCCAGGTCGTTACTTAACAGTGGGTATAGATAAGATGAAATTTATGAAACCAGTTTTTGTGGGAGATTTAGTGAAGATATATACAAATGTTGAAAAAGTAGGAACAACTTCCTTAACAATTAAATTAGTGGCTAAAGTTAACCGTATGAATGGAGAAGATGATATAACAGTTACAGAGGGTTTATTTACGTATGTAAAAACAAACGACCAAAATGAACCTGAAAAAATTAAATGAAAATTTAAATATAATACTACCTTAATATTATATTTATAAAATGACACAGTTTATTAAGCGTAAATCTAAGGCTATTATCAAATTTAAGATTGATGACCTTGATGAAAAGGATACAACTATTAAGCTTAATGATATCAATCCGGCTCATTTAGATAAGAAGTATATTATGAAAGAGGTTAAGGAAGTTATTCAAACTGACCTTGTTACTACTACAACATTTCAAAAGTCTAAAAAACCTGTATCTAAAAAGAGTGATATTGATAAGCTTCAAACCGACCTTGAGAATTTAGGTATTTCTGACAATAAATCGAAGAATTATGAGACTATTGTAAGCAATAATATGAAAATAAAAGCTTATACTTGTTTTAAGAATGAAAACGAGAATGCGGAACTTCCATCTTCAACCCATATTCACTGCTGGTGGGACCGTCATTCTATTCCTTTAAATATTCATCCTTTAGGGTTACCTATAAGATATAAGAATGGTTATTTTGACACGGAGGGAATTTTCTGTAGCTTTAATTGTATGTGCTCTTATTTACACGATAATTGTAATAATATGATTTATAAGGACAGTGGAGCGTTGATTTACGTTTTATATAAAGCCATCTTTAAAGAGTATCCTATAAAGATGAATATAAGAAAAGCTTTAAGTTGGAAGCTTTTAAAGCAATATGGAGGTAATTTAAGTATTGAAGAATTTAGAGATATGTTTAACGTTGTAAATAACCTTACAGAAAATGTAGAATATAGTAACAAAACTCCAACTGGAAAACTCCCTTTAAATCCTGTAAAGTTAACATACTTAGACTGAGGTTAAAATTCTAAATTTTTCAACAATTCTTTCATAATGTCTTGCGTAGTCAATAAACTCACTTCCGGCACTTAACATATTATTAATAAAATGGGATAAAAGTGGGGTTAAAATTGTATTTGTATATTTATAAGTATAACCTGATATTAAACCTCCAAAACCAGCCATAACACTTTGTAGTACAGTTCTATTAAATTCTTGGTCTGCTACTATAGCATTTGTCATGTGTAATGAACCGAAAATAACGGCGTGAAAAAAATTAGCAGTGTGAAAGTTAAACTTAAAAATCTTGATTAAAACAAGCTTCAAAAATAAAAATCTAAAAAATAACTCTTCAACCATAGGTGCATATATACCACTATTTATAAACTCACTTATACCTAATACAGCAGGTGAAATATTTTTTTCTTTATAATTATCAAATTCACTTCCTTGTTCTTCGCTTAAAGTTTCAATATATTCTGATGAGGAGTTTCTAAGCACAATATTATAAATTATATTATTCAGTATAACTGCAGCTATAGCTATGGTAATAATAGTTGATGAGCTTGCCATAGGTTTTGTTACATCAAAAAGTATAAGTTCTTTTATAGAACATTGATCTAGTATATTATCCATTTTCTTTTTATTAAATAAAATAAAAAGAAAAAAATTAAACCATCCTAATAATACAAGTAATTTTTATTTCGTAAATGTCGGAGATATCCAGGCTGACCTCTTGTTGCTCTTGCAAGTACTGCTTGTTGACGGTCTATTTCCCTCTGTCTTAGTTCTTCTGGAGATAATTGACGGTCTCTTGCCCTTCGATTTATTTCGTCTATAGATAATTGTTCGGCTTGATTTTGGGACATTTGTGCTAGTCTTTGATTTTGTTCGGCTTGATCTCTCTGAAATTGTTCTTCTTGTAAAGCACGCATAGCTGCTGCAGCTCTCTGAGGAGCTTCTCTTTCATATTGTTCTTGGGCTGCTTTTCGAGCTCTTTCTTCAGCTAATTGGATATTGGCTAGTTGCGCTTGACGCTCTTCCCATCCTGGACCAAGATTTCTTTTTTCTTCTTGTTTTCTTGCTTGTTCAGCTGCTGCTATTACCCTAGCAGCAGCTACTTCTCTATCTACTCTTTCTCTTTCTTGAGTATCACGGGTTTGTTGAGCTTGTTGTTTTACATTATCAAATTCTTGTTGAGATAATCTATGTTCGTTTGAACGGTAGATATATTCATCAAATAATGGGTCTGGAACAGGAACTATTTTACCATCTACTTGTCTTCTAGTAGTTGGGCGTGATAGTTGTTTTGATAATTCTGCTTGTCGTAAAGCTTGTCTTTCTTCTTCATATCTTCTTCTACTTTCGCGTTGTGCCTCTATTTCACCTTGTCTTTCTTGTTGAAATCTTCTTTCAAATTCCCGGCTTGCTGCTATGTCTGCTTCAGTTACAATTGTTGTTGTACCTGGAGTTGTTTCTCCAGAACCAATATTCTGAGTTTCTTGTGGATATTTTCTTGTATAAATATAAAGAGCTATAATAATAGCTATACTTATAATAATACCTACAATAATATATATGACCTTCTTATCCATTTTCTTTTTATTCAATAAAATAAAAAGAAAAAATTAAACTCCAGTGATATACTGATATTCATCTATTAACTTATCTTCTTCACCGTTATCATAGCTTATAATAATACTCTTACATTCTAAGTCTTTTGGTCTTAATTTCATCTCATAAAAGTTTTTTTCTGGACCAGCATATTCATCTAGAGAATTACCCTTCTCGTCGGTTATTTTTACAACATTATTATATGGTCTAATTATATATGGTATTTTATAGATATTAGAGTTTGTTCTTGTAATAAAAGGAATAAATGTAGTATGTTTATCAAATAATATTCCCCCTGAATACCACCATAGATATAAGCCTGATAAAAAGTTTTTTCCGTTCTTATAATAATCAGATGAAATAAGGTCTAAATATAAAAGAATTAAATATTCTTTAATAGACCCTGTAATTCTGTCACTATCAAATACTGGAATAGGTATACCCATTTTATATATTCTGCAATATTACTTTAAGCTTATTTTTTTTCTAAATATTCAATTCTTTTTTCAAGGCCTCTTATACGTTTATATAAGCCTCTAATTCTTCTTACAACACTAAGAGTATCTTCAAGCTCACTATCTGATACGTGAGTTTCTTCAATCTCGGTATGCTTTGATTCACTTTTTAATCTTCTTGTTAAGGCTTTCTTAACTTCTTCATCATCAGTGCTATCATCAGTGCTATCATCGCTGTCACTTTCATCTTCTACATTTTTAAGAAGCTCGATAAATTCTTTTAATTCACCGTGAACTAGAACCCAACATTTATGGTCTTTAGAGTAGTCGAGACTTTTATCCAAGAAATCTTCCCAGGATTTACTGTCTTTAGCAAGGTCTACTTTTAAATACTTCTTATTTAAAGGTTCAATTGAGATGAAATCATGTTCAAACTTTTCTAGGAGGTCTGTTGACATTTTATTATAAATTAATTAAAATCTTTAACACCCAGTTTTTTCATTATTAAAATCTTTTTATCTTTATTTATGGTAAAAATGAGTATATTACCTGAAGATTGTTGTATTAAGAACATCCACGACTCTGGTTTTAAATTAGAAAAATGCCCTGAATATATGGGTCAAAGATGTGCTAGAAATTGGGACGAAAAATGTGATATTTATCTTCTTCAATCAGACGATAAAAGAAACGGTAACGATTTCATTGATTTAGTAGCCTCTAAAAAATATTGTAGAAATGTCGGGGCAAATAATGATGAAACTTGCGTTGAAAGCTATAGTGATGGTTTTTATACTCAAGAAAAAGAAACAGTTTATACGGACCCTCAAAATTTATTAAAAGTTTCAGATAACTTTGGAAATCTTAGAGATTTTATCGTTGAAGGTAAAGCTGAAATATCACCTTTAAAGGCAAAAAAATGTGGTAAAAAATGTGATATATTAAACCTTGCAAATTTTGGAAATGATGATAGGGTTTTAAATGAGTGTTTAGACCGTGGAAGTTGCCAAGAGGTTATGATGAACCTTGCAGAAAATTTAGTAATAAACAACATTGATATTAAGAATGAAAGAATGAAAAAATTTATTAAAGGATATATAGCTACAAATCCAGCTGATATTCAAACAAGAGTATTAGTAGGAGGAAAAGGTCCTCAAATCACAACTCGAGAAATTACAACTCCAGGACCAGCAGTTACAATATTACCTGAATTGGCAGGTCTTAAACCTATAGCTCCAAGTGGTTTTATAAAATCAAGAGAAGGTTTCAATAACTCTCAAGAAACATCAACTAATTTAAGACCTATAACTATCATAGTTATTCTCTTTTTCGTTGCACTCATAATTGGAGGTGGTTATAAAATGTATAAAAAATATAAAAAATATTAATTTAAAAGGACCTCGGTAAATTAAAAAATGAATGTTATGGATACCGTAAAAAAAGACGAATATTCTCAGCAGATTGGAACCTTTGATTATTTACCTGTAAATTTTCTGGGTATAAATACCTCAACTTTTACAGACTCATATATCCCTGATGACAAAGAACACCCATTCTTATCTTTAAAGAGGTTTGCGATGGATAATTCAGTCTCATTTGAAGACAGAATTCAATGTATAAGATATATGTGTTTTATCCCTTATAAAGACTATGTGTCACACTGTGTAGAAGCATCAAAAACAATTATTGAAAATGATAATTATGATATCTATAACAGGTACTTTTTCTTTGCTAATAATTCAAAAAATACTAAATTAGACGGTCACGTTGTACATGAACTTCACCCTTATTTTTTTACTTTGTCAAAAGACAGAAATTACCCGTTAGAACTAACTCTTATGAGTGCACGTTATATAATAGACCAATATGATTATCTTAGTGACGAGAGAAATATTGTGCTTGAATATATCCTTGATGTTGCGGATGATAAAAATGAGAGTATTTACGCTAGAAGTGAGTGTGCTGACATACTTATAACTCTTGGAGAAGGAAATGAAATTATTTTTGGAGAACAAGTTATAGAAGAGCTTGGAGACCTTTACTTTGAAAATAAACATAAAACAATCTATACGAACGCTCAAAACGCTCATAATGAAACTATTAATGAAAATACCCGAAATATAGTTCGTGCGTTATATAAAGAGTATCTTAAAACTAAAACTTATAATGACCTTGTAAAGACCTCATATGAGGAAATTCATAAAGAATTATCAAATATTGATAATTCAGAGGAAACCAACGATAAATTACATAGTTTCTTTTATAGGGTTATGACTGACCCATTTAGATTTGAGAGACTTTCACTCTCAGATATAGTTTTACTTGTTTATAATAAAATCTGTACTTTTGAGAATAAAAATGACCTTATGAAAAGATTATTGGAAGAAATTATTGACTGTGATGACTCTTGTACTACAGGGTATTTTACCCGTATAGTTAACACATTAAATGGGTTTATAAACAATAAAGATATGTGCTTTAACATAAACCCAAGAGATGAGTTAAGAAGTGTGATATTTGCACGTATAAATAGAAACATAAGAAGTCTTCCTGAAAAAACACGTGAAAGTGTATTGGAGGCTATAGAAGAAGCTAATTTTGGAGTTTTTGAAGAATTTATGGATTATTATTCTCCAGAGGATGAAATTAGAAAAGAATATTCAGGGTTAATCGAAGAAGAAGAATTTAATAAAATATTTAGTAAATGTGTAGATGAATTTACAGGTAAAATTTAATATTTTAATTAATTTTTTGTATATTAATTAAAATATGGCTGGTAATTCAAGAACCTTCTATAAAAGACGAAGTTATTATCGTAAAAAAACAGGGAAGAGGAACCCAAGAGTTCCCCGTCGTTCATATAAGAAAAGCGAGGACCATTCAGACTTATTTACTGACGAAAACCCAAAGGGTACTGTTAAGGGTATGAAATTTAAGAATAAAAAAGAAGCGGTAAAGAGTATTAAAAAATTAAAGTCTTTATATAAGAGGAAAAAGATAAGTTTCGCACATATGAGACAAATAGGTACAACAATGGAACAAAGAAGCCGTTATCATTCTCATCCAACAAAAGACATAAAAGAAGCTAGTAAAGTGTGGAAGAAGTTTAATAGAAGCTTTAAAAATAAAAAATAGTTTTTAATGTTAAAAATAAGATTAAAAACTATGGCGAAAGAACAATTTAAACTCTTCTTTCATAGAGTAAGTATGAAGCTGGAGCAAAATTTGGTCTATTTAACATACCTGCTTGAGTTAAAGTTTGAGGAGAATCAAGATATGCTTGTGCTGATGGTAATTCGGTATCAACGTTTAAGAAGTTTCTACCTTTAGAAGTAGTTCTACCAAACATAGTATCAGTACCTTGTTCGAGACCTCTTGGTAAGTTGAAATAACGAGGGGAAGTATAAGAACGTAAAGAGTTTTCAACTTCAATACGAACAGATGGGTCATATAAACCAGGACAAGTAGTAGTATCTAATGAATCAGGTGCTGCAGGACGACCATATTGATCGAAAGAGAAACGTGCAGGACAAGGGGATAATTCAGGGTTTAAGATAGCTAATGATTGACCGAAACCAGCAACGGAACCAACATCAATTTTTGTAGCTGCTAAATTATTTGAGACTGACATTCTTAATTTTATTATAAAGAAAGAAAAAAAAATAATATTTTTTTAGTCATAATTATATATTTAATCCCTGAGGAATATATTTAACAAATTCACCGTTCATATTAGACAATCCATAAGGTACAGTAACCTCAGACATATTTATCAATGGAATAACAGGAGGATATAATTCACTTAATGGATTTAATCCCATTCTTTGAGAGGTTAAACCAAGAGGAACAGATGAAGGATAAACTGGATAATTAGGATATGCTAATCTACTTACCATATTCTCTCTATCTACAGCAATTCTAGGGTCATCTCCAGCACAAATATAATAATCTATTGAATTTATGTCTGAAGGACGACTATATTTATCAAAGTCTTTTTTTCTGTTCTTACAAACCTCTCCTCCCAATGCTTTTTCTCTTGCAGATGAAAGAATTTCTGAGACTTGAGAAGGATTAGTAACAGTCCACAGTGAAGCTTTATCTTTTTGACTTAAATAAACCTCACCCTCGGATATCTGCATAATTAAATTTTTATCATCTTGATTCTGAGCTAAACTAAGAGCCTGGACGTAATTTGGATCTATTCTTCTTTCTAGGTTGAAAGAAGGACGTTCTCTATTTTCTTTTTCAATAGCTGCTTGTAGGTCTTCTAATGTAGCGTAACGCATTTATATTAATAAAAAGAAATAAATTTAATTGATTTATAAATTTATTTCTTTTAATTCAATCATAACAACAATGTCTTCCAAAGTTAAATTATCCGACGCAATCAAGGCTATCTCTAACAACACTTCTCAAACTCTTATTAAAACCAAAAAGAAAGCTGAGAAGAAACCTGTTGTAATCGATGACGAAGAAGTAGTCTTAGATGAGACTAAATTTAATGAAAGTTTTGATGTGGGTAAAAAGAAAGGTGATATTACCTATAAAAAACTTCAACTTCACGAACAAATCTTACTTAGACCTGATACTTATATTGGTAGTTGTAAGAATATTCCTTCTTCTGACCCTATTTATGTGAAGGTTGGGGAAAATATAAAAGAGAAAAATATTACCTACCCTGAAGGTTTAGTTCGTCTTTTTGTAGAAGCTGTATCAAATGCAATTGATAATACTTGGAGATCATTACAAGAGAACATTACCCCTAAATTTATCAAGATTAATATTGCAGACAATAAAATTACAGTTTGGAATGACGGTAAAAATATCCCTCTTGATATCCACCCAGAAGAAAAAATCCCAATACCTGAACTTATTTTTGGCAACCTCTTAACATCCTCAAATTATAACGATAATGAAGAACGTAAAACATCAGGTAAGAATGGTCTTGGTATTAAATGCTCTAATATTTTCAGCTCAATGTTCACCTTAGAAATTTATAACAAAGATGCAGGTAAAATATATACTCAAGTATGGAGAGACAATATGTATAAGAAAGAACCTGTTTCATATAAGACAAAAGGATTTCCTAAAACTGTAGAAGATGGAAAAAATGGATATACTATGGTTGAATTTATCCCCGACTTTAAGAGATTTGGTGTAGATGGTTTTACCGATGATATTATGGCTTTATTTGAAAAGTTAATTTATGATACTGCAATGACCGTATCATTAAAAGGTGTAAAGGTCATTTATAATGGTTCATTAGTCCCTATAAATAATATCAAAGATTATGTTAAATTATATTTTGAAGAAGAACCTAAAGATATAATGACACTTGCTTCTAAAGATTGTAAAGTTGTGATTTGTCCAAACAATGAATTTACTCACGTTTCATTTGTAAATGGTATCTATACTAAAGATGGAGGAGTCCACGTTAAAAAGTGGTCTGATACAATGTTTAAACCAATCTCAGAAAAGATTAATACAACTCTCAAAGATAAATCAATTGATATATCTCACGTAAAGAAGCATTTCTTTATATTCATTTATGCAGATGTAACTAACCCATTATTTGGAAACCAAAATAAAACAAGATTTGACGGTCCTCCAGTAGAAGCAGACTTAAAAGAAGCTGAATTAAAAAAACTTATGAAGTGGGAATTTGTGGAAAAGATAAAAGATACTCTCAAATCTAAAGAACTAAGCAACCTTAAAAATCAAACTGAGAGAAAAAGAGGTACAGTTAACGTTGAGGGATTAAAAGATGCTAATTTTGCTGGAAAGAAGGGTAAAAATGTTGACTGTGTATTATGTATCACAGAAGGTGACTCGGCAAACACATATGCTATTTCAGGTATGAAATACGGTCTTAAGTTTGGTGACAAGGAAGTAAAGGGTAGAGACTATATTGGTTCCTTACCTATTAGAGGTAAATTCTTAAATGTAAGAAACGCCTCTATTCAGTCCCTGTTAAAGAACAGTGAAGTAAAGAGTTTAATCCAAGCATTTGACCTTCAATTTGACGTTGATTATACAGTTGACGAAAACTTTAAGAAACTAAGATATGGTAAGCTGATGGCAATTACAGATGCTGATGTTGATGGTTATCATATAACTGGTTTGTTGTTTAACTTTATCCACAAACTTTTTCCTTCATTGGCTAAGAGAAAAGGTTTTTTTAATTTAATGAGAATTCCAATCGTTAAGATAGCCGGAAAACATAATAAATCTTTTTTCACCCAACACTCAGCTGAAGAATATATTGACAAGAATAAACCAAAGAAGGACGATATCAAATACTTTAAAGGGTTGGGTACAGCTCAAGATGAAGATATCGAAGAGGATTTTGGTAGAAGAATAGTGGAATTTGAAGTTGATGAAAATGGAGACCAAATGATGGTTAATATATTTGGAAAAGAGAACGCAGACTTTCGTAAAGAATGGATTATGAAATATGAAAATTCACATCAAGAAGAAGGTAAAGATTATGTAGTTCAAGACCTTTCTGTATCAAACTTTTTAAACAATGAAATGATCCTCTTTAGTATTGATGATTGTAAAAGAAGTATTCCATCTATGACAGATGGTCTTAAAGAAAGTCAACGTAAGATATTATTTAGTGCTTTCAAGAGACGCTTATTATATAATGATAAATCTATAAAAGTAGCTCAATTTTCGGGTTATGTTGCAGAACATTCTTCGTATCATCACGGAGAACAAAACTTGGTAGATACAACTATCAAATTAGCCCAAACATTCGTTGGTAGTAATAATATTCCACTGTTTTTTAATGAAGGTCAATTTGGTTCAAGAGTTAAGAACGGTGATGATGCAGCATCTGGTAGATACTTATTTACCAAGTTAAATTTACCTACAAGAAATATATTTAGACCTGAAGATGATGATTTCTTAAATGATAGAATTGAAGAAGGTGAAACCGTTGAAAAGGAATTTTATGTTCCTATAGTTCCAATGATCCTTGTGAATGGTTGTAGTGCAGGTATTGGAAGTGGTTTCAGTAGCAGTGTTCCATCATATAAACTTGAGGATATAATTACCCAGATTAATAACTGGCTTGATAGAAAGGACCCAGGGTCCTTTCAAAAGGACTTTGATGAAATTAAACCGTGGTATAGAGGATTTACAGGTAATATAGTAGTTGACGGTAAAAAGATTATAACAGAAGGTGTTTATGAAAAGGTGAAGGAGAAAACATATAGAGTTACAGAATTACCTATTGGTAAGGCTAATATCAGTATTGATAAATATGAAGAATTTTTGAAGAAACTTCAAGAAGAAAAACAAATTACATCCTTCTCGTCAAACTGTACTGAAAGTATTGTGGATTTCACTATAAATGTAACTGAAGATTTTGAAGTTTCTCATAAATCCTTAAACTTGCTTGATAGTGTTTATACAAGCAATATGGTTTTGTTTGACCCTTCTAATAAGATTAAGAAATACGAAACAGTTCAAGATATACTTGAAGAATTCTGTAATGTAAGATACTCCTTATATGAGGTTAGAAAAGAAGGTATTGTTAAGTCAATGGAAGAGGAATTATTATACCTTAGAAACAAGATTAAATTTATAGGAGAAATTATTAACAATACAATTACCCTTAAAGAAAGAGATGATGAATCACTCAATAAAGAACTTTCAACTAAAAAATATGCTTTGAAAGAAGGGTCTTATGACTATTTATTGAATATTCAGGTTAGAAGTATGACATCAAAGAGAATAAAGGAATTAACAGACAAGGAGACTGACCTTAAACATCAGCTTGATAGATATAAAATTAAGACTATTAAGGATATATGGAGAGGAGAGATGGATGACTTGTTGAAAGACTATAATAAATGGTTAGAATTTGAGAATGGAAGAAAGGTTTCAAAGAAAAAGAAGAAAGCAAAGAAATAATTTTTTTCTTAAAGTTATAGTAAATGTTGAGAGAAGATATTCACGACTATAATACAGTCAGAAAAAAGATGTTTAAATTTGTGATGGTTCTTTTGATAGTGGGAGCTTTAAATTACTTATCTATAGCTCTTTTTAAGATTAATTTTATTCAAAAAATTACAAGAAAAGAAAAAATCGCAGAGATTGTTTATTTAATTATAGGCTTAAGCGCCCTCTATATTATGTTTGATAGAGATACATATCTTCCGTTCCTTGGAAGAGCGGTTTTTCCCTGTGATATTCTAGTCCAAAGTATGCCTAAAGATGCAACACTAACTCTTACCCTTAAAGTTAAACCTAACGCAAAAGTTGTATATTGGGCTGCTAATCCTTCGAAAACAGGTGAAATAACCAATTATAAAGGTGCTTATGGAGAATATGAAAATAGCGGTGTTTCAAAGTCTAATAGTGAAGGTATTGTAAAATTGAATATAATGGAGCCTCAACCTTATTATGTAAAACTTCAAGGAAAAATATTACAAAGACACGTTCATTATAGAGTGTGTTTTAATGGAATATTAGGTCCAATTAGAACAGTATATTTAGCTACAAGAGAAATTATTTAAAAAGACCCCTTTTTAATTTTTAAGTTTAAACTAAATTTAAAAATTAATTACCAGTTGAACCAAAACCACCACTACCTCTTTCAGTATCTTCAAGTTCTTCACCATCTTCTAAAACAACAACCTTTAATGGGGCTAA
>Ga0255211_1000600_pt1 | contig 12363 bp, 10 predicted proteins | sample Miss_Yuk_RepB_8d_FD_183036 | JGI IMG/M metagenome (GOLD analysis project Ga0255211, IMG submission 183036) | Freshwater microbial communities from Mississippi River, Louisiana, United States - Miss_Yuk_RepB_8d | ecosystem: Environmental > Aquatic > Freshwater > River | place: USA: Louisiana...
TATTATTGCTATTAATATTGTTGTTGCTAATAGTATTACCTTGACCACTTTTCGCTAACTCCATAATAGTCTTATTTTGTTCTACAACCAAATTAGTCAATTCTTTATTTTGTTCCAAGACACTTAGAATAAGTTCAGGCGTTATTTGACTTGATAAGGTTTGAACATTAGTATTTGAAATTATTGAATCTTCATCAATTTCATCAAATATTTTTTTACAATTTTTTTTATGTTTCCATAAGCCAGAATTATCTTTATAACTTTTATTACATTTTGTACATAAATATTTTTTGGATTGCGATTTTTCAATGTCGATTGAAAAATTTTTAATAATATCTTGATTATGTTTAATAGTTTGACAATGTTTTCTAAAATCAAATCTATTATTCGTAATATAATTACATTTCTCACATTCAAAACAAGGTTTTGCGATTTTTGCGATTTCCATTATTGCCTAAATAATGTTTATATTTTATATTTAAGTATTTAATAAAAATATAATAAATATAAAAACTACTTAAAGACGACACGATATGACAATTTTCTCATAAAATAAATTTGTTTTATGCTTGATATATCGGTTGTTAAATTTGTCTTTGCGATTTATCGCAAATGGATTGAAAAGTCGTCAATCGCAATGGAAAAAATCGCAACAGTCATATTTTTTTAAGAATAAATTAAAATATATCACTTATTATGATTTTATGTTCAAAATATATTTTTCACACTTTTTTTTTTGCGATTTTTGCGATGGAAAACATTGCCAAATATTGCCAAAACATGGACAAATCCAAAAATGTCCAAATTTTGAAAGAAAAAATTATCGTCACAAAAATTGGATTATTTTTTTTATTATCTTACGATAATTTTTTTTTATCGTCACAATTCACGACTTTTACATAAAATATCCGGGAAAAACAAATTTGGACATTTTTTTTGTCCATTTTGAAAAAGCTAAAACACTTTTCATTTTTTGAAAGTCTATCTTTTCTCTTCATGTGTAGGGAAAAAAAATCGCACTTTTTTAAGAAAACTCTGAAATTTACCTTCATTATGTAGTATATCTGTTCTTTAAATTCAAAACTTATATATTATTTTACACTACTTAAAGAACCCAAAATAATATACAATCACTTATTAATATTTACAAATCGTTCTAATTCATTTACATCTATATGTGGAAGATTTGGATGACATTCCCAAAAATATTTACAATAAGCCCATGAAAAATGACATTCAGTTCTATATTGTTCCAATTTATTTTTTATCAAAGCTTTATATAATTTTTCTGGTAAAAAAACTAAACTTTGTCTCGGCATTACGTAACATAATTGAACGAGTTCTGAAACAGGGTTTTCAATCTTATTTTCTATAAAGTCAGTATTAAAATATGGTATAAACTGAATAAGATCTTGTAATAGTGGTGGATAATTATAATTATAACACCATCTCCAATCTGGACATCCTGTTGTGTAATATTTCATAGTCCATTCTAAACCCTCTAAATAATTAGTGCTAATTTGTCTACATCTTTCTTCATTTATTTCAACGTCAAAAAGTGTTTTGTAATATCTTTGTTGCCAATTATCTTTATAAGGATTTATGAATTTTTCTACAGAGCGCTCATAAGCTGGAATATTTATAAAATTATTCATCTTATCTTCCGGAGTAATATCTGGAATTTTATTCTTTTCTTTTCTATCACGAATTTTATGTTCTTGTTTTAGAAAATCTAACTCATTCTTAGCTAAAAATTCAACCAATTTTCTTACATTCTTCCAATAAATAATTTTTCCGTCTGTTAAATTTTCATTTGTATTACCAATTGTAGCCTTATAAGCCTGTAGCATTTTATCAAGACCTCCTGTTCTAATATTTACGGCCGGAAAATGTGGCATGAAATCATTACCCAGGAAAAAACACAAAAATATGTAATCATAAATGCGGTTCTTTTGTTGTTCAGATGTTAATTCCCCTTTATTATTCATGTCGAGTGTTATAGCGTCTGCTAATTCAGGAATATCTAATACATAAGTTTCGTTTGGTTCAAGCTCAGAATTAATAGACTTAATAAATTCAGGAGTTTCTCTAAATAAATAAATATTTCTCGTTATAGGCAAATGATTTATAGAAAGCATAATAAGATCAGCATCTAAACCATAAATAATTGTATTAACCCCATTATGAAATGTAGGATAATCCCTTATATATTTAAATATTTTATGCTCTCCTTCGCCATGTACATTACTTCCTGAAACTATAATATGCTTTAGATTATATATAGATGGATCTGAAAAAGCGGTATTGATCCTTTCATCTAACATCTTCATAAATATAGTTCCAGGAGTAATAGCAGTAGTATTCCAAGGATCAGGTGTAGTTGTCTTATATATTGATCTAGATAAAGAATTCTGATATAACGATTTAAATCTTCTAGAACGTTGTTGTTCTAGTTTAGCAACAGGTGCTACACCATCAAAAGCAATCATTAATCTTCCTGTTGGTTTTAATGAATTAATATAGTCTTTAATAGTTTGTATTGTTTTTGTTATAATAGCATTTGACACTTGTTCATTCATCGAAGTTGATTCCATTTTATAAAAAGCGTCATATATAATAGAATTACAATCCAAGTAAAGATTATCTACTTTAATAGGATTAGAAGATAGCTTACGAATAATATTTGAATGATTTTTAACGATATAACTGAAGTAGCTAGGCACTCCCATTATTGTATTTATAGTATATACAATATTGCGTTTAAATAGTATTTATTAATATATAAAATAATGACTTGATTTTATATTACATATTTTATCATATTTGTTTGTAATTTAGGTGTTTTACACCAAAATTACAAAATTGTAAAAATATAATATTAGACATTATAATTCTAAAAAATAATTATTTTATATAATTTATATATAAATGAATAATAGCTATATATTTAATTTACTTACTTTATTACTATTTTTTGTACTTATAGAAGTATTTGTTGCTATAATAAACCAATATTATGTGCCAGATGAAAAACCATATAATGAATTAACAACTACACAAAAAATACTCAAACAACTTAGATTTTATTTTAATATAATTGAAACAATTATGATTAGTGTGTTTTTATTTTACTATGGTAAATTTTTGAATTGGTTAACAATACTTTTCTTGGTATCTATGTTAATATCTGCTTTTAGATATTTTTTATTTGCCTTACAGTTAGTTTACTATTTTGTAAATAAAACAGAAAAAAATATGATTATAGTTGATTTTATTGAAAAAACATTTGGTAAAATTCAAAATTGGACAAATTTTATATTAATAGTTATTATAATTGCAAGAATTTATTTTTTTAAGTTTTATTAAAAATTTATTACTATCAATTTTATTTGCACTCTTGAATATTTCATTGCTTTATGAAAGTTATTGCACCTTTGGACATTTACACCATTGAAGATTTAAAATGGGACAAATATTTCTAAATTTATACCGATAATTTTCATAAAAGGTGTAAATCTTCAAGGGTGTAAAATGCCTAAATATTTATGTTTTTTATTAACTTTTTCTAAATAAAGTTAATAAATGAGTAACAATTTATAAAATTATAATTTTAGAAACTTTTCAAAATCGGCGTTTGAAATGTAAAAAGGTGTAAATTATGTAATATATAAAACAATAAAACAATAAAATAATTAATCTACTTAAAGCAAAATTAGTTTAAGTAATAAGAATATAAATATTAAATAAGAATAATATATAATTGATGTCAGATAAATCACAAACTAGTAAAAAAGAAACTAATCAAAAATCTGCGAATGAAGTGTTACCATTAGTTGAGAAGAAAATAGATTTTTTTAAAGATATAATTCAAAAAACAATTATACATGTTCAAAAAAATAAGACTCTTGATATTTTAGGAATAAGCGATGTTAGTTCATGTATAGAAAAACTTAGTGAATTAAGCAAAAAACTAGAAGAAATAACAAGTGTTAAATTAACCTCAACTGATACTATTATAACTAGTTTACAATTAATAAATAATGAATTGTCTAGTCTTCTTAAAAATTATGGAACAGAAAATTTGGAAGATTTATTGTTAATTTGTTTTGGTAATAATAATAAAATAACAACTAATGAAAATGAATATAATAAATTTGAACTATTAAAAAAATATTTTCATCCAACTAGTTATAAAGTAATACCAAAAAAAGATGAAATAAAAAAGAAAGATGATATAGATGAAAAGAATGCTGCTAACTTATCTTGTTTTGATATAGGTTCAGCTTATAAGCAATTTCATATGAAAGTTTATGGTATAAAGGTTTATGTTTATTCTATACCTCTTAAAAAGAATTTATTGATATATGGAATTCTAGATGATGTCGTAATTGATTTTTTAAATAATAATTTTATTTCAAATAAAATTAAAATGATAAAAGAAAATATTCCAAATGAACCAAATTTTAAAACAGAATCGTTTGATAAATTTATTTCATCTTTAATGTTAAAGGATTATTTAATTTTCGAAAATCAAAATGATATTTATAATAAATTTGCTGGTTCAACAAGTCAAAATAATTTAATAAAACAAAAACAAATATCTCAAGCAGTAAAAGACTTCATAGGCGATGATATGTATAATAAAAGAAATACTTTGATAACATTATTAGTGCGTTCATATAATTATGAAAACCAGTATTTAGCTTACTTATTATATGACCTTCTCTCAAATGATTCTAATGGAAATGTAGATACGCAAGACCAAACAATATTATTCGATAGTTTTCCTTGGCCAATTAAGCAATCATTTAAACAAGCTATGAAGAAAACAATACAATACACAAATCAGCTATCAAATTTTGATATAAATAAAATACCATTAGAACAACAAATTTGTTTATTAAAAGCATCTGACACTGTTAAAGAAAAGGCTATGATGAAATTAAAAGAAGTAAAAGCTAAATCCGAAGATTCAGGATCAAAGGCACGACAGTATCTTGATGGATTATTAAAAATTCCATTTGGTATTTATAAAAGAGAACCTATATTAAATATGATGGAAAACGTAAGAAATAGTTTTAAAGATATGTATAAAAAACACAATATTGACAAAATTTTTTCAGAAATAAAACAAAAAGAAAAATACACAAGTATTGAAATTATTAAAAATATAAAAAAAATACAAGGAAATAGTATTTCAGGAAATAAACAACAACAATTAGAAAACATAAAGAAATATTTGGTTTCAGGAGATAAGAAAAAATTAACTGAAAATATTAAAACTTTGGATAATATTAAAAAGAAATATAATAATAAGAGGATAAAGTATTCACATTTAAATAAAGATGAATTATGTTCTCATATACTTGACATAGTTGATTCATATATTGAAGAAGTAGATGAAAATGACAAAAAAATAATAGCTGATATAATAAATGAATTTGACTCTAAGACAAATATGAACCCAACGTTAAACAACGATGATATAAAGAATGATATTGAAAAGATTAATCAAAATATGAAAGAAATAACGGATTATATGTCAGGGGTTAAAGATACATTAGATAAAGCGGTTCATGGACATGATAAAGCTAAAAAACAAATAGAGAGAATTATTGGTCAGTGGATAAATGGTGAACAAGATGGTTATTGTTTTGGTTTTGAAGGTCCACCCGGGTGCGGAAAAACTTCGCTTGCTAAACGAGGTATATCAAATTGCTTGAAAGATGATAAAGGAAACCCAAGACCATTTTCTATGATACAAATGGGCGGCGATAGTAATGGGAGCACACTTCATGGTCATAACTACACTTATGTAGGTAGCACATGGGGTTCTATTGTCCAAATTTTAATTGACAAAAAGTGTATGAACCCAATTATATTTATTGACGAAGTTGATAAAATTAGTCGCACAGAACATGGTAAAGAAATTGTAGGTATTCTAACTCATTTATTGGATCCAGCACAGAATGATTGTTTCCAAGATAAATATTTTACAGGAATTGATTTAGATTTGTCAAAAGCATTATTTATTTTATCTTACAATGATGTAGATGCGATCGATAAGATTTTATTGGATCGCGTTCATAGAATTAAATTTAATAGTCTCTCTCTAGAAGATAAATTAATAATTTGTAATACTCATATTTTACCAGAAGTTTATAAGAAAATGGGATTAGAAGAAATGATAATTTTTACAGACGAAGTTTTAAAGTTTATTATAGATGAATACACTGCTGAATCAGGTGTTCGTAAATTAAAAGAAATTCTTTTTGAAATAGTTGGAGAGGTTAACTTAGATATATTAAAAAATTCTGATGTTAATTTCGAATTACCTATTAAAATAACTATTGATGATATTAAAACTAAATATTTTAAGGATAAAAAACCAGCAAAATTATACAAAATTCATAATGAGAGTAAGGTTGGAGTAATAAATGCATTATGGGCGAATCAAATAGCCCAAGGTGGTGTTCTTCCTATTCAAGCAAGTTTTGTCCCGTCTAATAAATTTTTAGACTTGATATTGACAGGTTCCATGGGCGATGTTATGAAAGAATCAATCAGTGTTAGTTTAACTAATGCTTGGAATTTGACAAGTCCAGCTAGACAAAAATATTTAATTGAAAAGTTTAATGATATAAAAAATAACACTATTTGTGGGATTCATATACATTGTCCAGATATAAGCACGAAAAAAGATGGACCTTCGGCAACAACAGCTTTTACAGTTTTAATATATAGCTTACTAAATGATGTGAAAATTAAGAACTATTTTGGAATAACCGGAGAGACACATTTTGGATTATTTCTTACAGAAATTGGTGGTCTTCAAGAAAAATTAATACATTCAATTAAATCTGGTATAAAAGAGTTTATCTTTCCAAAAGAAAATCAAAATGATTTTGATAAAATAATGGAAAAATATAAACACGATAAAGTTATAAATGGAATTAAATTTCATTCAATTGAACGTGTTGAAGATGTGTTGGATTTGATTTTAGAAAAATAAATATAACAAACTATGCTTATTGAAAAGATGGTTGTGAAAGCCATACACAAAATATATAAAGCTGCTAAAGATTTAGATTATAATTATAAAATTATATTATTTATAATTATTATATGAGCAGTGAAAATACAACAATGAAACTGGGAGGAGTTCCAGATTCTCCTTTACAATTATTTCAACCAATGAATCTTGTTGTTTTTTTAAGTTTTTTTAGCCCAATTATACTCGCAACAGGTATAACAAGTCTATCATTTATATTTCAAAACTTCAAAGGTTTAATCTATTTAGGATTTTTAATAGGTTTTTGTTTTGTTAGAAATTATATTTATATGATGTCAGGAGCAAGTCCTATTGTAAATGATAAAACTATTTGTACTTCTATTCAATATAGTAAATATGGTAACCCAACATTTAGTGCGTTTGTTTTCGCATTTACCATAATGTATTTGTCATTTCCTATGTTCAGTAATGGATCTATCAATTATTGGGTATTTATTTCTTTGATTACTTATTTCTTTTTAGATATGTTTATAAAGATTTACAAAAATTGTATAATAAAAATGGGTGATCTATTTTTAAATGTATTACTTGGTGCTGCGTCAGCTTCTTTAATAGTTACTTTGATGTATGCTGGTGGTTCTGGTAAATATTTATTCTTCAATGAAGTTTCTAGTGATAAAGAAATGTGTTACCAACCCAGTAAGCAAACATTTCGTTGTAAAATGTTCAAAGACGGACAACTGATAAGCGAACTATAATATTTTACATATTTTTGTTACCATAAAAATAAATCATTCTACACATAAAGTTGTATTTATTTATTTTTACCCTTTTTTTTCTTTTTAGGTGTTTGAATAATAACTGGTTCTTCTATAATCTCTTTTTGCACATCTAAATTTATTTTTTTACTGTTAATATTTTCATCCGTAATAATTATATTTTCTTTTTCAATGTTTAATTTTTCTTTAACTACATGTTGTTCATTACTAACAATAAGTTCTGGTTCTTCAGTGACAAATTTTTCTTTTTCATCAGTTTTCTTTTCAGTAGTTTTATCTTCTCTAGTAGGTTGGTTTTCTTCATCAGTTTTCTTTTCAGTAGTTTTATCTTCTCTAGTAGGTTGGTTTTCTTCATCAGTTTTCTTTTCAGTAGTTTTATCTTCTCTAGTAGGTTGGTTTTCTTCATCAGTTTTCTTTTCAGTATTTTTATCTTCTCTAGTAGGTTGGTTTTCTTCATCAGTTTTCTTTTCAGTATTTTTATCTTCTGTAGTAGTTTGGTTTTCGTTAATTTGTATATGATAATTAGTAATAATTGGTTGAATAATAAAAGCTCTCCCGTATATTTTAAACCAAGCAATCAAATCTTTAACCACAAAACTTCTCTGAAAAGATTCAGCAAGCAACTTCATATTTCCTTTTGTGTTATATTTTGCTATAAAATTATTAATTACATATATTAAATTTAAACGAGAATATTTTGATAAATCAGAATAATTATAAAGGGACTTTCTTTTCTTAGCATTAACCCAGTTGTGAAATAAATATATAAAATTTCTAAACTCATCTTTATTTTTATAATTATTTAATTTAATTTTTGCTAAAAAGTTGCTAGCATCATTTGAACATTCTGGACAAGGTAAAACTTTACATATTCTTACAATCATTCCAAACATAGAACCGATTACCTGTGGATAAGCATATGGATTCATTTTTTCTATTAATGTATGAAATAATGTCCATACAGCAGGACCCCAAACTTCAGGCGGACTCATTCTATATTTTAATAAATATAAAAAATATAAAGATACAACATATAACAATATAATGGTTAAATATAATATAGAAGGAGGATTAGATTTTTATGCTGAATTATATAAGTCACTTGATATTGAAGAGAGTGAAGAAAAAACCGAAGAAGACGAAAATAAGTGTTTAATAACAAATCAACAATTAATGGATAAACATGTAATAATGGATTGTGGTCACAAGTTTAATTATATTCCTTTATATAATGACATTATAAATCATAAAAAAAAATTTAATTTTATGGAAGGCTCGCATAGTAAATTAAATATAAACGAAATAAGATGTCCTTATTGCCGAAAAAAACAAAACCATTTACTTCCATATTATCATGAATTTGGCTTGGAAAAAGTAAATGGTGTAAATTTCTACGACCCTGATTTAAAGGAATCACATTTAAATTTTACTTATATATCACATAAATGTGAATATCAATATCCAAATCCTAGTTATGATATAAATAATCCGGAAACAGATACTAATTCTAAATATCTAAACAATAAATCTTGTCATCATTGTAACGGAACAAAAATTTTAGTTTACAATAAAATAAATCCATCAGAACCAATTACATATGGTGATACAAAATATTATTGCTATACACATAAGAAAGAGATGATAAAGAAATATAAGTTACAACAAAAGGAGAAGGAAAAGGATGAAAAAAAGCAGTCAAAAATACTAGAAAAATCGATAAAACTTTTAGAAAAACAAGCCGCAAAGGCCAAAGAAAAAGAAGAAAAACAGAAAGCAAAAACATTGGAAAAAAATTTACTATCAGAAATAAAAGTTTTGAAGAAGGAACTAATATCAGAGAATGTTGTCTTAGGACCATCAAATGTAGAGATCCAACCTGGATGCGTTCAAATTTTAAAAAGAGGCACAAATAAAGGAAACCCATGTGGATGTAAAATTGTTTCAGAAAATATGTGTAAACGACATTATTTATTATACAAAGAATTAAATTATAAATAATTAAAGATTTAAATATAATATATTATAATTACTTAATGGAAACTAAAGAACAAACACAAAACCCAAAAGAACAACTAGTTAATAATATAAAGGAATGGATTAAAATGGATAATGAAATAACACAATTAAAGGGTGAAATTAAGGAAAGAAATAATAAAAAAAAAATATTAACAGAAAGTTTAGTATCAGTAATGAAAACAAATAGTATCGATTGTTTTGATATTAATGGAGGTGCATTAGTTTATAAAAAGAATAAAATTAAAAAACCGATTAATGGGAAAACGCTTTTAACAGCATTACAAAATTATTACAAGAATGATGTGAAAATCGCAGAAGAAATAACAAAACATGTCATGGATAATCGAGAAGAACAAATCAAAGAGACAATTAAAAGAAAAATAGATAAATAATAAAATAAATTAAACAAATTATCATAGTATAATTATAATTATGGAAAAGGATGAATATATACCAGGAAACCCAAAATATTATAATTATGCGATTAAGAATTTTCTAATAAAAGATTTATCATTAATTGTTGACCCAACATCATATAAGCAAATAATATTATGTATTTATAGAATTAATATATCAGGAAAATTTCCATTTATTCAATATCTTCTCTCTAATGATGGTTTTAATAAAATGCATCTACCAGTTTTACCTATTTTTACCAAACTTAATTATGAAAACCTAATTGATTATTCAAAAGTATTTTTATCCGGTGCATTACAGGTTGAAAATTTTGGAGAATTTAATAAAAAACTAGAATTTGATGGATATTATGAATATAATAAAAAACTTTATCTGTTTTTTGATACAACAAATAATCATGTAAATATTGATGATACATATAGTTATAGTCATTTAATGTTTGTTTTGGCAGATGAAATAATAAATTATGGTAAAATATGTAATATATTAATAAGTGAAGACACTAGGAATTTTTTTATTACAAATGGTTCAATAAACTATTTATACGATGAAAATAATGAAGCATATGAACTTCCAATTGTTGGATTTGTTGGCAAACCAACTCCTGAGATAATTAATTTCACTTATATATTTGGAGAGAGTTCAAAAAATAAATCGGCAATTCTAGGACCTTATTATTATTTTACTGATTTTAATTACGCTATAAGACAAGGCGGATGGTCTTATGACTATAAACCTGAATATATGTATAATAAATTAATAACTGATAATGAAAATGGCAGATATTTAAAAGGTGGAATAGTTAGGTTTGCTTTATTTACAGGTAGGACAAAATACATTGAAAATATACCAAATTCTCCAAATGATAATTCGGAAACAAAAAAACTAAGACTAAAAGACTCATCATTAAATAAAAATTATGAAATTCAAACATTAAGAATATCGGATCACGATGGTATATGGGCAAAAACTTTCGATAGTGCTTATTTAGGGGATATGGAATTAGATGATGGAAGTTTTGTAGAAGAAACTCCATTAATCGTATTAAAAAATTATAATCAACAAATTCCATTAAGTTTTCATTTTATAGATAAAAATAGTATTGGAAATAAATATGATTCAAATAATCATAGTTATAGAATAGTTTAGAATAATATCTTAAATAATAATATATGAATCCTGTAACATTAATAGGTTTATCAATTATAATTTTCTATAGTTTAACTCAAGTGCTAAATTTTTATGGAATTGGCGAAGATGTATATGGCGTATATATATTATTTTACATATTTATTATATTATGTATTTTAGTTTTACCAAATGACAACCCAAAAGTTTAAACAACACTTACATATTCATTATCATCTTTATCATCTTTATTAGCATCCTCTTTTTTAATATCTAAATATTTATTTTGTTCAAGAATTTTTTTAATTGTACTAATATTTATTTTTTCCTTTAGATTATCTATAATTTCGGTTTCCATTGGGTGACGATTATTTAAATTATAAAATAGACCAACAAAATCGTTTATTGTTTTTTTATCTAAATCATTTTGTTTTTTTATTTTATTTTTCTTAATAATCTGGTTATTAAGAGCATCATTAATATTTTTAGCTTGATTTTCTTCAGTATACCATGGATTTCTATATTCTGAAGTTGGTATTAGTATATCACATATTTCAGGTTTAACTATTTTATCAAATAATGATTGTCCTTCAAATTTGTTTTTAAATTCATCGATAATTTCATCAGGTATACTTGGGCTTGTTTCAATTAAACGATCAAATTCTTCTTTACTCATTTTAAGCATGTGTTTTGGGTCTATTCTTTCTGATGGATGCTTAGCTAGTTCAATTTTTATATTTCTATAAAATTTATCCCATGCTATTGTGCTAACTCTATGAGCTTCATTTAATTGTGTTATTTTTAAAAATTGCTGTATAGTTGTTATTATACCTGCTAAAATATTAAAACCTCCAGCTGCCATAATAAATAAACTTTGATACTCTATTGGAACTCTTTGTTGTGCAAAATTAGCTGTGCCAGTTAAAGTTGATATAATAATTACAGGAATAGTATACCAAGCATTTAATGTTCTATACATTGTATTTGCTTTTGAATGAAGCCATCTATAAC
>Ga0255211_1000601_pt1 | contig 12359 bp, 10 predicted proteins | sample Miss_Yuk_RepB_8d_FD_183036 | JGI IMG/M metagenome (GOLD analysis project Ga0255211, IMG submission 183036) | Freshwater microbial communities from Mississippi River, Louisiana, United States - Miss_Yuk_RepB_8d | ecosystem: Environmental > Aquatic > Freshwater > River | place: USA: Louisiana...
TTATCTCACTACGTGACTCCCAGGTTAAACAGATTTCAAGTAAGGGTAAACGTGGGGCGCGGGTAGCAAAGCTTGCTGGTAATCCAAACCGTTTCCTAGCCGCCGTACAAGTTGGAATTACTGCATGTGGATTTTTATCTGCAGCCCTAGGTGCTGAACAACTTGGGGTATTTGTTATTCCAAGATTAGAGGAGTTGGGCTTATCTGCTGGCAGTAGTGAGATTGTTTCAATTGTGGCGATCACATTAGTAATTGTTTATATCTCATTAGTCTTTGGCGAATTAGTGCCTAAGCGATTGGCACTTTATAAGAGTGAGAGCATTGCGCTCGCAACTGCAGCTGCTGTTGATCGCGTAGCGATAATTTTCAAGCCAATTATTTGGCTCTTGTCTAAATCAACTGATTTAATCGTAAAGATTTTTGGCATAACCTCAAAGAGTGAGCGTAATCAGATTTCTGATGTTGAGTTAATGGATTTAGTGAGCGGTCATGCTGATTTAACAAAAGAAGAGCGGGATATTGTTGAAGAGGTTTTTAACACTAGCGATCGTTTAATTCATGAGGTTATGGTGCCAAGAACTGAGGTTGATTTCTTAGATGCATCATTGAGTATTTCACAAGCTAGAAAGGTTGCCGTTGAACTTGCTCATTCCAGATACCCAGTAGTTAGAGGAAGCAGCGACGAAGTTATTGGATTTTTGCATGTTCGAGATTTGCTAAATCCGAAATTAGATGATGCTCAGATTACTATTATGGAAATTGTCAGAAATGTAATCTTCTTGCCTGGTACAAAAGGAGTTTTGCCTGCATTAACTGAGATGCGAAGCAAACGTCAGCATATTGCAATCGTGCTAGATGAGTACGGCGGTACTGATGGAATCATTACCTTAGAAAACTTAGTTGAATGCTTAATTGGTGAGATTCATGATGAGTATGACGGCCATGAAGCACAGCCAAAACTCGAGCAACGCACAGGTGATATCGAAATCGACGGGTTGATCTCACTTGAAGATTTACATGATCTAACTGGGATTTCATTGCCAGATGGACCATATGAAACTGTGAGTGGTTTTGTGATGCATTATTTAGGCAGAATTGCACAGGTAAATGATGTGGTTCGAATCAATGGTGCACGCTTTACAATTATCAGTATGAGTGGCAAGCGGGTAGGTCAATTATTGCTTGCCAGAGATGATGTGAAATCATGAGTAAAAAACGGGTACTTTCTGGCATTCAACCAACCCATGATTCATTTCACCTTGGTAATTACTTAGGCGCTATCAAGCAATGGGTTGATTTACAAAAAGAGCATGATGCTTTTTATTGTGTAGTTGATCTTCACGCACTCACTGTCGAAACTGATCCAAAGTTATTGGAAAAGCGAACATTGCTTTCAGCTGCGCAATTAATCGCAATTGGCGTAGATCCAAAGCTGTGCACATTATTTATTCAATCCCACGTGCCTGCTCATAACCAATTAGCTTGGGTACTGGAGTGCATTACCGGGTTTGGCGAAGCAGGACGAATGACGCAATTTAAAGATAAGTCTCAAAAAGGTGGTACTGATCGAACGAATGTTGGGTTGTTTACCTATCCAATTTTGCAGGCCGCTGACATATTGCTCTATCAAGCAGATTTTGTGCCAGTAGGTGAAGACCAAAGACAACACATTGAATTAACTAGAGATCTAGGTCAGCGATTTAACACCAAATACAAAGAGGTATTTAACATTCCACAGGCGCAGATAATTAAGTCCTTAGCCAAAATAAATGACTTACAAGATCCAAATTCAAAGATGAGTAAATCTGCTTCTTCTATGAGCGGGGTTATTGAGTTATTAGATTCACCTGAGGCCACAATTAAGAAATTTAAGTCGAGCGTTACCGATGCTGGCAAAGAGATTAAATTTGATGAAAAAGAAAAGCCAGGTATCTCTAACCTGCTAACAATCCACTCAGCTTTCTCTGGAAAAGCCATTAAAGATATTGAAAATGAATTCGCTGGCAAAGGTTATGGTGACTTTAAATTACAGGTTGCCGAAGTTGTGGTTGAGGCATTAAACCCAATCCGAATTAAAACCCAAGAGTTAATGGATGATAAAGGTGAGCTACTCAAAATTTTAAAATCTGGAGCAGAAAAAGCTAACCAAGTTGCTGGCAAGACATTATCTGATGTTTATACCGCACTGGGTCTAATCAACAATGGCTAAACGTTTTGCGTTTTTTTCACTAGCTTTTTCTTTAATTACTGCGCTCACGTTGCCAAGTGCAATCGCTGCAGAACCTAAGAAAATTGCAATTGCTTATGATGTTGGTGGCCGGGGAGATAATGGCCTAAATGATCTTGCGGCACTTGGACTTGAGCGGGCGATAAAAAAACTTAATATCTCAAGACTAGATGTGCGGGAGCAGATTACTGATGGCAACCTTGGAGATCGAATCACAAGAGTTAGATTTTTAGCAAAAAACAAATACCAGTTAATTATTTGTGTTGGCTCAGAATACGCCGATACGGTGCGCCGAATCTCTAACGAGTATCCAAACACTCAATTTGCCATAATTGATGATGAATCTGTTGCGATGACAAATGTTTCCAATCTTTCATTCGCAACCTCTGAGGCAATTTACTTAGCAGCAGCTGCCATGGCAGTAAAGAGTAAGAGCGGCAAAATTGGATTTATTGCACCAAAATCAGATCCAATCTCAGCAAAGTATGCCTCTGTTTTTGGGAAAGGTGCGGTGGCAGGAAATTCAAAAATTAAAGTAATAAGCAAGTTAGTCGATTCAAATATAGAAACTGAGGTTGAAAGCCAAGTGAAATCAGGAGTTGATCAGCTTTTTTCAACCTGGTCCAAGTCAGATGAAGTAATTTCCACGGTTGCTAGAATAAATAGTGCAAATACACCAATTCTTATATCTGGCATACTGCCTGATCAATATTTTTTAAATTTTTCAGCTGGAAAAAAGAATCAATACATAACAGTTTTAAAGCGTTACGATTTAGCGGTAGAGCAGATTATTACCGCTGAGTTATCGGATAAAAATATTTTAAATATTCTAGATTCCAAAAAAGGAATCTACGGAAATCGCTACAATTTAAAGGATGGTGGGCTTTCGGTGAAGGTAGTTGCAGGATCAGCATTCTCAGCAAAAATCCAAGGCATATTGGCTAATTTAAAGGCCGGTCGGGTCAAAAATCTTAATTAGCGAGAATTACTTGCCAGAAACTTTAAACTCTCTAGTTAGAGTTTAAAGAAATCTAAAGAAATCGTAATCAACTTAACTTGGGTGCCTGACTAAAAGCCTGATGGCTCACCGATAAGGTCAGCATACAACTAACCCCATCGTTTTTGGGTCTAAGTCCTAGGGAGGGATTTTGAAAAAAGTAAATAGAGTCGTTGTGGCTATTGCAGCTGCATCACTAATTTCATCAGTAGCAGTTTCACCAGCTGCTAATGCTGCAACCAAGCAAAAGGTTTGTGTTGCACTCGATACCGCTGGAATTAATGACAAGTCTTTCAACCAAACCTCATATGAGGGCGCAAAGCTTGCTCTAAAAGCTGGCTACGCATCATCAATTAAATACTTACCAGCAAAGTCAAATGCTGATTACGCTCCAAATATCAAAAAGTTTTTAGATGAGAAGTGCACCTTGATCGTTGGTGTTGGCTATCTGCTTGGCGATGCTTTTGCAGCGGCTGCACCTGCTAATCCTTCAGTTAACTTCGCACTAGTTGATGGATGGTCTTCAGGAAAAAACCAAAAGGGAATTACCTACAAGACTGACGAAAACTCATTCCTAGTTGGCTACCTAGCTGCTGGCATGAGCAAGACTGGCAAGGTTGCAACCTATGGTGGAATTCAGATTCCAACCGTAACAATCTTCATGGAAGGTTATGCAAAGGGAGTCCAGTACTACAACGAGGTAAAGAACAAGAAGGTTGAAGTACTTGGTTGGAATACAAAAACTAAGACTGGAACTTTCCTTGGTAGCTTTGATGACACAACCAAAGCACTACAAACCTCAATCTCATTTGAGCAACAGGGTGCAGATGTAATTTTCCCAGTTGCCGGTGGAATGCAAGCCACAACTGCTGCAAATAGCTTAAAGACAAAGAAATCAAATGTTATTTGGGTTGATGCAAAGGTTATGGATACAGGTAAGCAATACGCAAGCGTTACTCCAGTTTCAGCTCTTAAGGGCTTAGCTGAAGGTGTATTAGCTGTTACTAAAGAGGCGTATGAAGGTAAATTCTCAAGCAAAGAGTATGTAGGAACACTCTCAAACAAGGGTGTTAGCTATGCAATTACTCCAGCTTGGGCAAAGAAGATTCCTGCCTCATTGCAAAATGAAGTAAAAGATCTAGCTGCAAATATTGCCGCTGGATATATTGATGTAAACAATGCGTAATCGACTATAAATTTAGTCGAGCACTATTGCTGGGTGAGTTAGATTTCTAACTCACCCAGTTACATTAAGGAGTAGTTAATGCCCTTAGAGTTAAGGGGAGTTTCCAAAAGTTTTGGCAATTTAATTGCAAATGACAAAATAAATTTAAAGGTTGGTAAAGGTGAAATTCACGCCATCCTTGGCGAAAACGGTGCTGGCAAATCAACCTTAATGAATATTGTTTACGGTTTGTTGCAGCCAGATTCTGGCGAGATTCTTGTTGATGATCAAACAGTAAAAATCTACGAACCATCAGATGCAATTAAGCATGGTATCGGTATGGTGCACCAACATTTCATGTTAATTCCAGTTTTCACAGTGGCGGAAAATATTGCCCTCGGACGCGAAAAATCCAAGTTTGGCATTATGAGTTTGGCGGAGATTAAGACAAAAATTAAGAAATTATCTGATGAGTTTAAATTTGATATAAACCCTGATGCAATTATTGAAGACTTACCTGTTGGTGTACAGCAGCGGGTTGAGATAGTTAAAGCCCTGATGTATGACGCTAAAGTTTTGATCTTAGATGAGCCAACTGCGGTACTAACTCCCCAGGAAACTGATGAGTTGCTCAATGTAATGAAGGTCTTAAAATCTAAGGGAACATCAATTATTTTTATCACGCATAAACTCCGGGAAGTTAAAGAAGTCGCCGACAAGATAACAATTATTAGATTAGGAAAGGTAGTTGGAACGCAACTGCCAACTGCTACCCAGGAAGAACTGGCTAATTTGATGGTGGGGCGTCAAGTTGATTTGGCACCAAATAAAACAGTTTTTAACCCTGGTGCTAATGTCTTAGAGATCAATAAATTAAATATATTTAATGATGCTGGCCGTAAAGTTGTTAACAATTTATCTTTAAATATTCGCGCCGGAGAGATTGTTGCGATTGCTGGTGTTCAAGGTAATGGTCAATCTGAATTAGCTCGGGCTTTGCTAAACCTGGAGAATCATTCAACTGGCTCCATAAAATTAGATGGGAAAGAAATTCAAGGCGCTACCGTTAGAGATTCGTTGCGGGCTGGAATTGCCTATATTCCAGAGTCTCGAGAATTAGATGGGTTAATTTCTACTTTCACAATTAAAGAAAACTTGATTTTAGATGTTCATGACTTAGAACCTGTTGCAAGAAGTGGCCAGCTAAATCGGGCTTATATTGAAAATAATGCCACAACGTTGGTAAAAGAGTTTGATGTTAGGACGCAAAGCATTGAGGATCCTTCCTCTTCTCTCTCTGGCGGAAATAAGCAAAAAGTTGTACTTGCAAGGGAGTTATCACGTGAGGTTAAGCTGGTGGTTGCCGCACAACCTACAAGGGGATTAGATGTTGGTTCAATTGAATTTGTTTATGAAAAGTTGCTTACTGAGCGAGCAAATAAAAAAGCCATATTGCTTATAAGTAGTGAATTAGATGAGGTAATGGAGCTAGCTGACCGAATCGCTGTAATTTACAAAGGTGAAATTGTTGGAATTGTAGATTCTGATGTTTCAAGAGAAAAACTAGGTCTAATGATGGCGGGTATCAAATGATGTCTGGATTTTTCGTGGCGTTTAAAAAGAATGCCTTATTACCATTCCTATCCTTTGTTTTTGCATTCTTTATTGGCGGAATAATAATTGTGCTTTCAGATCCTGTGATTATGGGACAACTCAGTTCACCAGGAAAATTCCTAACCTCAGCTGGATCAAGAATTGGAAATTCATATTTAGCAATATTTCAAGGTTCGATTTATGACATCAATCTGGCGAGAGAGTCTGGATTTTTCCGTGGGTTCTATCCACTTTCAGAAACAATTGTTACTGCAGTCCCACTTTTGTTTGCGGGATTGGCTGTGGCTCTAGCATTTAGATCTGGATTATTTAATATCGGAGCTCAAGGACAATTTATTTTTGGAGCGATTGGTGCTTCTTATGTTGGTTTTGCTTATGAATTGCCACCTCTAATTCATGTTCCACTTGTTTTAATTGTTGGAATCGTTCTAGGTGGTTTATTTGGTGGTTTTGTAGGTTTGCTTAAAGCAAAAACTGGAGCGCACGAAGTAATTGTTACTATTATGCTTAATTACATTGCTTCTTTATTTGTTCTCTGGCTCTTAAAGACTCAGGCATTTTTACGTGCTGAACGTCAAGATCCGATTGCACCAGAGGTTAATAGCAGTGCACAGTTGCCGAAGATATTTGGTGGAGATTTAAGATTACATTTTGGAATCTTTATAGCGCTAGCAACCACCTGGTTCGTTTGGTGGTTATTAACTAGAAGCACAATTGGCTTTAAATTTAGAGCGGTAGGTGCTAACTCAAATGCAGCTCGTACTGCTGGAATTTCAGTTCCATTCGTAACAACTGCAACTATGTTTATCAGTGGCGGTTTGGCCGGATTAGGTGGGGCCGTGCATTTAATTGGTACTGAGTACTCTCTGACTGCCGGTATTGCCGGCAGCATTGGTTTCGATGCGATTACGGTAGCTCTACTTGGACAAGCAACTCCAATTGGAACTTTACTTGGAGCCTTACTCTTTGGAGCACTACAAACTGGTAGCAGAACTTTGCTTTCAAATACTGGCACACCATCAGAAATTGTTCAGGTAATCCAAGCATTAATTGTTTTGTTTATCGCAACTCCGATGCTGCTCAAGCGAGTTTTCAGATTGAAAAATACTGTTGAATCTAAGACTTTAACTGCTAAGGGCTGGAACGGCTAATGGCAGAGTTGAATTTAGTACAAAAACGCAAGCAAAAAAGTGTTTACACGATGTTGGCCCTTTTTGGAGTTTTCACAACTATTTTCTATCTAACTTCAAATAAGACTGAACCAATCACCCTTGGATTTATCCTCGGCGATGAATTTAAGATCTTAAGTGAGTGGAGTATTAGTTCAAAAGTTGGCTCTGGCATTTTCATGATCTTGGCACTTTTTGGAATTGGGCTTTCTTATTTAAGAATCAAGACAGATAAATCTCTATCACTTGGTAGTTTTGTATTTGGCTTAGGAAGCATCATGTCTTTCTTATGCTGGGCGGCAGCTGGAAAGTTCATCCCATTTACCGGATTACTACAAGCGGCTCTTTTACTATCAGTTCCGTTAATTTTCGGATCAATGTCCGGGTTACTTTGCGAAAAGTCTGGAGTTATTAACATTGCTATTGAAGGTCAATTATTATTCGCAGCCTTCATCTCTGCAATTGTTGCAAGTCTTACGCAGAATTTACTTTGGGGTTTAATCTCAGCGCCAATAGCTGGTGCATTGGTTTCACTTATTTTGGCTTACTTTGCAATTAACTTCAAAGTTGACCAAGTTATTGTTGGCTTTGTTATAAATGTTTTAGTTTTAGGGCTAACTAATTTCTTTTATTCAACCTTGCTTGTGCCGTATGACAGTACTTGGAATGCCGCGGGAAGTTTTTCAGCGATTCCTATACCTATTCTGTCTAAGATTCCAATTATTGGGCCAGTATTATTTAATCAAACAATAATTGTTTACATAATGTATGCAATTGTGATTTTGATTCAAGTTGCCCTGCATAAATCACGCTGGGGTCTACGCACTAGAGCTGTTGGTGAACTTCCAATTGCGGCTGATTCAGTCGGAATTGATGTTAATAAATTAAGGTTTAAAAATGTAATGTTAGCTGGATTGGTAGCTGGAATCGGTGGGGCAGTATTTACAATTGGCGCAGTTGGAATTTTCTCTCAATCTATGACGGCAGGGGCTGGATTCATTGCCCTGGCATGTTTAGTGTTTGGTAAGTGGACGCCACGAGGTGCACTTGTTGCAGCGCTATTTTTTGGCTTTGCTAACAGCTTGCAAAGTAATCTTTCAATCTCAGGCGTAGCCCTACCATCAGAACTCATGTTGATGATTCCTTATGTTGCCACCATCATTGCAGTCTCTGGCTTGGTGGGACGCGTTCGAGCGCCTGCAGCAGATGGAATCCCATACTCTCGCGGTAATAAATAGTTTATTTTCGTAGGAGAATTAGCCCATGGATATTAATTGGGAGCAACTGCATTTAGCTGCAAAAGATGTAATGCAAAAAGCTTATGCCCCTTACTCAAATTTTAAAGTTGGCGTTGCTGGATTAGTTTCAGATGGGCGAATTGTTGTTGGTTGTAACAGTGAGAATGCAAGTTATGGCGTTGGCCTTTGCGCAGAGTGTGGGCTTATTTCTTCATTAACCGCGACAGGTGGTGGCAGATTAATTGCCGTTGTTTGTGTCGATGGTAAAGGCGAGTATCTATCGCCATGTGGCCGTTGTCGACAATTGTTATTTGAACATGGCGGTAATGAAATGTTGTTTATGACTCCTGAAGGCGCTAAACCATTGTCATATCTATTGCCTTGGGGGTTTGGTCCAGAGGACCTTAAATGAGTGAAAAATTTGCTGCAGTTGAAATTATCTCAGCAAAGCGCGACAGACTTGAATTAAGTAACGAACAAATCGACTGGACGATCAGCGCTTACACTCGAGGTGTTATAGCTGACGAACAAATGTCTGCACTGCTGATGGCAATTTTGCTTAACGGAATGAATAATCGAGAAATTTCTAGATGGACTGAAGCCATGATTGCAAGTGGCGAAAAAATGAATTGGTCAATGCTTGACCGCCCAACAGTTGATAAGCATTCAACGGGTGGCGTTGGCGACAAAATAACTTTGCCGCTGGCGCCTTTAGTAGCAGCATGTGGTGCTGCAGTGCCACAACTTTCCGGTCGAGGTTTAGGTCATACTGGAGGAACTTTAGATAAGCTCGAATCTATTAAAGGCTGGAAAGCAAATCTTTCCAATGCAGAGATGTTAAAAGTAATTCAAGAGTGTGGCGCGGTTATCTGCGCGGCAGGTGCCGGATTAGCACCAGCTGATAAGAAACTTTATGCCCTGCGTGATGTGACGGGAACTGTGCAAGCAATTCCATTAATTGCATCCTCAATTATGAGTAAGAAAATTGCAGAAGGAACAAGTGCGTTAGTACTAGATGTTAAAACTGGTTCTGGTGCATTTATGAGCGATCCAAAGGATGCAGCATTACTTGCTAGAACGATGGTTGATTTAGGAAAAAATGCAGGTGTGAAAACCAGAGCCCTTGTTACTGCTATGGATGTGCCACTTGGCTTAACTGCAGGAAATGCACTTGAGATCAGGGAGACACTAGAGGTGTTAGCTGGCGGTGGCCCAAGTGATGTCATCGAATTAACTCTTTTGTTGGCAAATGAGATGCTGGATGCGGTGGGTATAAAACCTAAAGTATCACCGGAAGAAGCGCTTAAAAATGGCATGGCAATGGATGTTTGGCGAAAAATGATTGCTGCGCAAGGCGGAGATAATGATGCGCCATTGCCAGTTGCGAAAGAAACAATGGAGATTAAGGCAACTTCATCCGGAAGGCTTTTAACTTTAGATGCATTGAAAGTTGGCGTTGCAGCATGGCGATTAGGTGCAGGTAGACAAAAACAAGGTGAAGTTTTACAACTTGGAGCGGGAGTTGAAATTCATGCTAAACCAGGGGATTTAGTTACAAAGGATCAAACGATTTTAACTCTACATACAGATGATGTGGCAAGATTTGAACGCGCCATAGATGCGTTAACTGGTGGATTTTCAATTGGTGGTAAAGATGACGAAGTTAAGCGTTTACCATTGGTTGTTGAAAGAATTGAGGGGTAAGTGTCGTTAGATAAAACACCAACAAGTGATCAAATAAAACGTGTACCAAAAGCGTTATTACATGATCATTTAGATGGTGGATTGCGCCCTGAAACTATTATTGAAATTGCTCAGCAAATTGGTTACAAGAAGTTACCAACTGATGATCCAAAACAACTTGCAGATTGGTTTGAAGAATCCTGTAATTCGCACTCTCTAGTACGCTATCTTGAAACTTTTTCCCACACAATTGCAGTTATGCAGAGCAAAGAAGCGATCATTAGAGTTTCAAGAGAGTGTGCAATTGATCTTGCAAGAGATGGTGTTGTCTATGCAGAGGTGCGAGGCGCTCCTGAGTTGTTTACCGAACAAGGCTTAACACTTGATCAAGTTGTTGAAGCAACACTTGAAGGTTTTAAACAAGGAATGGCAGAGGCAGCTCATGAAGGTAACAAAATAAGAGTTGAATCATTACTTTGCGGTATGAGACAAAATAATCGATCGCAAGAGGCAGCTGCAGCTGTTGTTAAGTATCGAAATAAAGGTGTGGTTGGATTTGATATTGCAGGACCAGAAGATGGCTTTCCGCCAACAAACCAGTTAGAAACCTTTGAGTATTTGCGTAAAGAGAATGCTCATTTCACAATCCACGCTGGTGAGGCTTATGGATTGCCATCAATCTGGGAGGCTATTCAAATCTGTGGCGCAGAACGTCTTGGACATGGCGTAAGAATTATTGATGACATTGATTTTAGCGGGGATAAGCCAAAGCTTGGCCCACTTGCTTCATATGTGCGCGACCGCAGAATTCCACTTGAGCTTTGCCCAACCTCAAATCTTCAAACTGGTGCTGCAAAAACTTACTCTGATCATCCAATCGGCATGCTTGCCAAATTACGTTTTCGGGTAACTTTAAATACTGATAATCGATTAATGAGCAGGACCTCAATGAGTAATGAGATGTCTGAATGTGTTAAATCATTTGGCTGGAAGTTTGCCGATTTACAGCGAGTAACTGTAAATGCACTTAAAAGCTCATTTATCCCATTTGAGGAAAGACTTGAAATTATAGAAAAGGTAGTAAAGCCTGCTTACGCAGCAATATCAGCTGAGTAGTTAAATACCGATCGGGTGCCAAATAGTTTTATGCTCCATGAAGCTCAAAATTCTCTCTGGATGGTTACCTGGCGCAAATCTAGAGATACGTTTTAAGTTATCGGCCCCCACTAACTTAATCTCATCTTCCTGCTTCTTGTTTAAGCCAGCCACATCTACGCCATCAATTTCCATATGAGAACCAATCCAAGGCAAAAGTTCAGAAGCTTTACCAGTAAGAATATTTACCACGCCACCTGGAACATCACTTGTTGCAATTACTTCACCCAAAGTAATTGCTGGTAGAGGAAATGACTCACTAGCAATTAAAATCGCTGAATTTCCACCAGCAAGAGCTGGGGCAAGTGTGCGCACTGCACCAAGGAGAGAAGGTTTGCCCTCGGCAAATAATGCAATAACTCCTAAGGCTTCTGGAGTTGTAAAGTTATAAAACGGTCCAGAAACTTGATTTTGTGATCCAGAAACTGAAGATAACTTGTCACACCAACCGGAGTACCAGACCCAAGTATCAATCGCTTCTACTACTTGAAGTTTCGCCGCCTTTGTCGTTATACCCTCAAGGGCGCAGATCTCTTCAACAAACTGTTCACTTCTGCCCTGCATAATCTCTGCAATTCGATAAAGAATTTGGCCACGATTAAAGGCGGTTGCATTTGCCCAACCTGATTGGGCAGATTTAGCAGCAACGACAGCATCCCTTAAATCTTTTCTAGATGCCAGGGCAGGATTAGCCAAGAATTTTTTATTCGCGCCTTTAATTTCATAGACTCGACCGGACTCACTTCGTGGAAAAGCTCCACCAATAAATAATTTATAAGTTTTGTTTACATCTAGTGAGCTCATTTATTCACCTTCGCATCAGAGGCTAAATAACCTGCTAAACCATGACGTCCACCTTCACGACCCCAACCCGACTCTTTGTATCCGCCAAATGGGCTGGCAGGATCAAATTTATTAAATGTGTTACTCCAAATTACGCCAGCCTTTAATTGCTTAGCAGCCCATAAAACCTTTGCACCCTTATCGCTCCAGATTCCCGCCGATAATCCGTACATTGTGTTGTTGGCTTTCTCGATTGCCTCAGACGGTGTTCTAAATGTAAGCACTGATAAAACTGGACCAAATATCTCTTCCCTGGCAATTCGATGTG
>Ga0255211_1000602_pt1 | contig 12358 bp, 10 predicted proteins | sample Miss_Yuk_RepB_8d_FD_183036 | JGI IMG/M metagenome (GOLD analysis project Ga0255211, IMG submission 183036) | Freshwater microbial communities from Mississippi River, Louisiana, United States - Miss_Yuk_RepB_8d | ecosystem: Environmental > Aquatic > Freshwater > River | place: USA: Louisiana...
AATGAAGTTATATAGTAGAAAGGGGTGTTCGTATATACAAATATCCGATAAAGGTTTGTATCATTTGGGGAATGATATATGCGACTTCAAAGTTCCCGCATTTGTCTGCGAGCAGCAGTTACGTGTAAGAACTAAAATACACAAAAGGAAAAATAAAAATGGATTTTGCGACTTGTCGGTGACTGTTGCGTGTCAGCCGAAAAATATGAACGGTCTAAGTCTAGCGAATAGCGAATATAGCTTGGATAACCGAACGAAACTACCGACTAACCTAGTTTATGATGAAAGTAGCGGCGAATAATACCGGCACGGCGAATGCTATTTTGAAATAATAATAATTTCAGAGGATTCCTTCGATGTGTTCATTCCGTAGCTCCAGTTTACGTCTAGTATTATATAATCTTTATACAATGTTCGAATATATTCGCAATTATTATATGTGACGACCCAATTTTTCTTTGTACGTAGTACATCAAATAACAACTTATGGTCAAAATTCTCGTGCATGTCGCCATTATTTCCATATAGTTTCGACTTACTTTCCAAATAATATGGCGGGTCTAAAAACAGCAGTGTTTTGTCGGTGTTGGTAGTAGGCAAACCATCAATAAAATCACGAAAATCCTTATTGTAAATTTCAATATGTGTAAAATCAAGTGACTCAATTCTATCTATCGATGACGGTGTAAACCTTTTAATGCTCGACTCTTCTGAAAACCCGCCTGACAATGTCGACCCACTAAATGAGCATCTATTTATAACGAAATATTGCACGGATTGCTGCAATACATCGTCGTTCAACCCCATAATTGTACCCCTAAATGCTGCAAACCGTTCTTTTGAAACCGATTTTATTTTTCGTAATTCCTCGCACAGAATAGTTTTATTTGACTTTACTTGTTTCCAGAAATTATATAGAGGTGTGAACTTGTCGTTTACGATTAATGCGACGTCATATTTATTCTGTAGATAAAACTCGAATGACCCTCCACCGAAAAACGGGGAAGCAACTGTGTCGAAGCGGCTCATATCAAAATGCTGTGAAATGGCGCTGTCGATAATTTTAGATGCTCGTGTTTTTCCGCCTGGATATCTGAGTGGGGATACATTTGTTGTATGCGTCGTATCCATGTTTTTTTAGATGCAATTGGACGATGGATAATATGTATAATATGTATATGTTAATTATACTTATTTGTTTGAATCAATTTTTTATAATAAACAAGTATTCAACTGTTGCGAAACTTGAACAAACGTAGTACATAGTGGCATATGTTTAATACATGAGGCATTTATATAAGTACACGTACTTCGCAGCCCTCCCAAATAATCAAGAACCGTGTTCTCAAGGAGTCCGCGATAGGGAACACGAATGGTACGTCCCTCGGATGCGCGATATTCATTCATGCCACCGTAGTGCTTATTCATAGCATGCGAAGAACTCATTCCGTAAAAAAGTTTACTTTGTGTACCGTCGGGATTGGTTATAATTTCACCCGGATTTTCGTCATGACCGGAAAATGCACCACCCACCATGACAAAATCGGCACCACCGCCAAATGCTTTTGCCATATCACCTGGACAAGTAATGCCTCCGTCGCCAATAATATGACCACCGACACCATGCGCAGCATCGGCGCACTCCATAATAGCAGACAACTGGGGCATACCTACGCCGGTTTTCATGCGTGTTAGACAGGCACTTCCGGGACCAATACCGACTTTAACAACATCTACGCCGCCATTAAGAATAAGCTCTTCGACAATTTCGCGAGTAACTACATTTCCGGCGACAATGATTTTGTCCGGATATTTTTCGCGAACACGCTTACAAAAATGCACGAGAGATTCAATATAACCATTCGCGACGTCGATGCATATCCAGTTACACGAAATAACGGAAAGAATTTCGGTGAGACGATTATAATCGGTTTCTTGTATGCCAGTGGAAACCATAAAAAGATCGGGATTTAAAATAATATTGTTTTCTGATTGATAAGAGACGAAATCAGTAACAGTATAAAATTTATGCATAGCCGTAATAATTTTAAATTTGGACAACGTTTTATAGACATCGAAAGTTCCGACAGTATCCATATTGGACGCTATAATAGGGATACCTTCCCACGATTTTAGGGATTTGCAATTTTTGAATTTGATAGTTCGCATTAAGTTAATATTTGAACGACTATTAATTGTAGACCGTTTGGGACGAATAAGAACATTGTGAAAATCTAGTTTCAATCCTTCTTCTATTTTTGGCATTATCTAGTTGTAAATGATTCTGATATGTGATTTGTGATATGGATACGGGATATGGGATATGGATACGGGATATGGATACGGGATATAGTATATCTATAAAACAAAGTGAATAAAGTATACGTATCTTATATTACTGGTACATATACTTTTAAATATATTTACTTAGTATTTGTAATATATTATAAAATGTTATAATATATTAATATATTATACATACTATACATATTTATACTAAAAAATGTCGACAAAAAAAACTTTACAACAACTAATGGGTGGAACATCAGATATTAAAGAAGCATTTTCATTTCCAGGTATGGGCGACATATATAGTAAAAATGAAAAAAAAGATGACGCTGAAGGTGGCGCTGAAGGTGGCGCTGAAGGTGGCGCTGAAGGTGGTAAGGGAAATGAGGGCGATAAAAATAAAAATAAAAAACCGGTATCCCCATTGAGTGCAGCAACATCGACGGTACCAGGCAGTAATGTCATCGGTGCAACTTCTGGTAAAACACAGCCCGCGTCAAATACGAAAGCATTAATGGGCGAAACGCAAAACCTTACCACACATAAGATACTTGTCTTTGTTATACACGTTATATTCGCAATAATTATTGCCTATATTTGGGGTATTTTAGGGTCAAATGCTCTTTTTTTAATGACACGCTCAAGAAATGAAAAAGAATATATTTTTCCAACATATCGATATGGTCCACCTTACTGTATAACCGAAAATAAAAATGCGAGCTACTTTAGTTATGGTTTTCCCTATAATTTACTCCCTCGCATATGTACCGATAATAATGTAGCCGATGTAATAAACACGGAAAAAGAAAACATATATTTACTAAATGAAGTGGAACAAGGTGGTGTCGGGAATGGCGTGTCTCAAGCACTATTTAACTACTTATTTAATGCTGTATATGGAGGTCTAGGACAAGGCGCGCGGTCATTAGCGCAAGCATTTTTGAATTTGTTTGACACAACGGATACAGGAAAAGCAGATAACGAAAATTCATGGGATAACATGCAGGCGGCAGGTGGAAGAAAAGCATTAATATTTTTACTTTTCCCTTTCATAGCCCTCCATCTTATACCAATCTTCGGAGTTGTCGCTGGCGTAATGAGTCTGGTATTTGGTATAGTAAGCGACCACCCTTTTTGGGGAATTATTTTCACACTAATTTTTGGTTTTTTTATTGCATTTGGAACAGGTATCTGGATGGCAATACAGACATTCTATATATTCTTTTTATATCCGTGTTTGAATATCAGGAACAAAGCAGACTATGATAAAATATTCATTAATATGAGACCATATATGTTGTTCGTATTTTATGTACTAATTGCATTATATGCTTTTCAAGATTTAGGAAACAGCGGTGGTGCTGGTATAATATTTTTCATCATAGTTGCTTATTTTACAGGGAACGCTACTTAAGATAATGTTATATAATTATTAAACTATGTTATATAATTATCAAACTATGTTAAATATATGTTTATATATTATATATATACGCATATATTGAGATATTAGGCATCGGCGTTTTCATTATACAACAACAATGTCAAAAAGTAAAAGCAAAATCAATAACAACAACAACAATAATGGCGAACTTCCCTTTGTAAGTGTGTGTACACCTACATTTAATCGGCGCCCATTTATTGAGATGATGATAAAGTGTTTTGATAGCCAAGATTATCCCAAAGATAAAATGGAGTGGGTTATTGTCGATGATGGAAGCGACCCTATCGAGGATATGGTGAAGTCGCACCCGAACGTGAAATATTTTAAGTATGACGAGAAGATGACGCTCGGGAAGAAGCGAAACATTATGCATAAAAGGTCGTGTGGTGATATCATAGTGTATATGGACGACGATGACTATTATCCCCCCGAACGTGTGTCTCATGCCGTAGAGCGTCTTATGGGAAGTCCAACTGCTTTGTGCGCTGGGTCGAGTGAAATGTATATTTATTTTAAAGATAATAAAGACAAATGCAAGATGGTGCAGTTTGGACCCTATGGACCTGACCATGCGACGGCAGGAACATTCGCATTTAAACGTAAGTTGCTAAAACAAACGAAATATAACGACGAAGCATGCTTGGCGGAAGAACGCGAATTCTTGAAGAACTATACTGTGCCATTTGTACAACTCGACCCCTTAAAAACAATTTTGGTATTTTCGCATTCGCATAACACCTTTGACAAGAGAACGCTCCTAGAAAATATGGCTGGAAATCAGTATATAAAATATAGCACAAAGAGAGTGGAAGATTTTATAAAGGACAAAGAAATGATAAAATTTTTTGTAGAGGATGTGGAGGATAAGTTACGAGCATATGAACCGGGGAATATAAATATGAAACCTGATGTATTGAAACAGATGAAAGAGTTGGGGGAAAAAAGAAAAAAGATGGAGAAAAAAATGATGGAAGAGAGAGAGAGGAATATGATTTTTTTGAATGCGAATTCGGGGGCGAATTCGGGGGCGAATACGGGGGCGAAGGGAACGGGAGGGTCTACAATCGTGTTTCAAGAAGAGGGGAAACCTCCGCGGGAGTTGAATAACCACCAAGTGGTTGAAATGTTGATGTCGCAGCAAAAACAGCTTGCTCAAATGGGGCAGCTGAAAGAGTTATATGGAAACAGTATGCGCGAAAATGTTCGACTAAAGGAAATCATCGAAACACAGCAGAAGATTTTAGATGATAAAAATGTATACATCAGTGAACTAGAAACGAAAATCTCGGAAAGTAGTGAGGTAATCGTAGTAGATGTTGAAAAATAATATTTTATAAAACTGCTTAAAGAAACAGCTATAATTATAGTAGCAATAAGCACTTTAGTTTACGTACCTTCACCAGAAGAAATAAAATGGTAAAAGATTTGGAAAACACTTACAATCATGATGCGAATGATGCAGTCGAGTCGTGTGACGGAGAAGAAACGCGTTCAAGACACAGTCGGGATAAGAGACCGAGTCGCCGGTCGTTTCCGTCAAATGTACAGGGGCGTTTAATTGTGAATGCTGTTACAGGGGTTGCATATCCTTGGAGGGTAGGTTCAGTATATGAAGATTTGCTTTGGAAGGTGTGTGATGCGAGTGCGAAGCGTGGAAAATTGGACCCTGATTTCTACTTTTATGATTCTCCTAAACAGGCGATTGAGCATAGGCGTTACAGACAGGATGCTTTTTCGGAAGAGTCGTTGAGATGGTGGAAAGAACGTGTTGCAAGGACGACGAGAATGTTAAAGGAGGAGGAGGAATAGGTAAGGCGGTGAAGGGCAGTACAATGCTAAATAATATTTTTTTTATAAATATAACATATTTTTGCATATGTTATATTTCACAATTCTCGTTATCGTGTTGCATTATTCAATCCATCGGTAGGGTCCATCACCTTTCACGACGATATCATTTTTATAGGGTTCGGGATTGACATCACCGCGCTTACCAATCGCCACCCAACTAAATTTACCATTTTCGCCATATACGGTAAATGAACCGCTCTCGTCAACCTCGGAAGCATTATACAGTTTAAGTTTTCCGTCATATATACCGGTTACAGTGACAGTAAAATCAGACGCCCATCCGGGAATATAGTCCGGTAAGTTTATGGCGACGGATGCGTCGTTTGTGATTTCGGATTTCCCGCGATAGTAAACACCTACTTCGGGACCTTCTAAACAAGTATGGACTAAATATTTGTCGTTATCTTTGGGATGGTTGATAATAAATGTCTTACCTTGCTCAAAGTACCATGCATTTGTAACATTATTATATTTTACAACAGCGCCAGTAGCACCTGTGACTCCGGTTATTAAAACGGGTGTTATAGTTGGTCCGGTTGTTCCGGTTGCTCCTCTTAGTCCTGCAGCACCTGTGGGTCCAATAGGACCAGGAAGAAGATCTTTACAGCAATTTTTAGAATTTAAGTATGAGTTATATGAACCATAAAATAGTCGCGACATGTCTATGTGTATGTGTATGTGTATATAAAGTATATATATAAATGAATATAATATTATTTTAGGTATAATATTATTTTAGGTATAATATTATTTTAGGTATAAAATAATTTTATACTATTTTCATTACGTAGCATCATCGCCGGCGCCACCGCCATCGTCATCGCTATCTGGTAATTTGTCATCATCATTTGTACCCCCAAGTGTTTTTTGCGTATATTTATCTAAATATCGATATATTCTGTTAATATCTAACTTGGTGATTTCATAATTTTCGAGCATATTGTATATTTCATCTTCACTATGCTGTGTTTTAATATGCATAAAAAAGGAAAACATGTCTTTCTGGTCCATGGACAGCTGCTGGCAAAGTGTCTTAATAAAAAGCGAATTATTATACTCCGTACTATACTTTGTCAATACTTTTGTAAACCTGACTTCCACCGGATTAAATTTCGGTTTTTTTATAAACTGTTCATGATACAATTTATTATTATAAAATGTCTTAATAAGAGAACTCATCTCGTTGAACTGCCACGCCTGGTTCTGAAACGTGATTCGGTCGATATAGTCGGCGAAACAGATATTGTCTAGTACCGTCTGGTAAAAAGGAATAGATACCTCTTTTTTATACTTTGCAAGTACGTCGATGATATTTTCGTGCCATAAAAGCGCGACGGTTGTTCTGTCGGTCTCATTCATCAGCACCTTATGCTGATCTATCGGATAACTATTGTTTATCAAATGCTGCGTCAACTTTTTGCTGTCGTCGTTATAGCTTTTCGGCTGAAATATCGTCTCTATGATGTCATTCTGTAGAATATTGTTTTCTTCCACCGCCATCTGGTGAATCGAGACAAGTTTCCTCAAATCTCCTTGAATAAATAGTATAATATTGTCATTCAATAGTTTGTCGAATTTCAAATTCATCGATAAAAGAAGCGACGAGATTTGTTCGTTTGACGGGGTTTTTAGTTCGAATGTATGACAAACCTTCATCAGCTCTTTTATCTTCTTATTCATTTGGTAGTTTCCGATACATATAATCGGGTTAAACGACACCTCTTCTACTTTCTGCTTCTTCGTTTTCTTGGGACGTATCAACTTTATGAGCGAATTTATTCCGCTTTTGTCGCCATTATTCATCGCGTCGATTTCGTCCATGACTATGACGATTTTCTTCACCTTTTTTTCGAACATTGACATTATATTTTTATCGGACATATTGTGCTTGGTTATCGTGTCGATGATGGATTTGTTGCGAATATCTCCGGCGTCATATTTAATAATGTCGTAGTTTTGTTCGCGCAGAAGATTTACGACGAACTCTGTTTTCCCGGAGCCGGGATTGCCGTAGATATATATTCCTCTTTTTAATGTGATGTCGGTCTTGTTCTCCTGGAATCCGTCGAGAATTATTTTAATCTTTTTATATGCTTGTTCTCTTCCGAGAATAGAATTGATATTTAAATTGTTCATTTTCTATTGTATGTATGTATGTATGTTATATATTAACTATTTTATCTTTCTTTATTAAAATATTATAATTGTTTCTATGTCGATTTATGAATGTATTTTATTTTTTTGGGATTTTTATTTTTATTGTCATTCCGGGAATGAATTCCGCGATTAGAACTTCACTGCTTCGGTTGAACAGTAAACACCTTACCGAGTAACCAGAAAATAGATTTCGGGGCTTCTTCCTTGTAGTTGTTTATGAGAGTGTCGTCATTCGTAATACCATCCCATGTAATTCTATTTTTAATTGCATACTCGTATTTATTCATTTTTGTGGGCAGTTGATAACTGAAAAAACCGAAGGGGCTCGCATATTCGGCATTCTTTTTATCCGGTTTACATCGAACGTGACCATCTTCGCTCTTAGATAACTTCCAATAGTCGGGGCATTCGCTTACCATAGGAGCCCATATTTGTTTTTTATTATTTGCGCGGATTATGATAATGACAAAGACGGGTATTAATGCTAAAAATACAAAAACGGCGGTTAATACTGCCATTTTTCTAAAACTTAGGGTGACATTTATATTTGTTGAAGATGCATCCATTTATGTTTGTATAGTGAGTGGTGGTTGTTTATTATACGTATATATAAATATATATATATAATAAATAAATAAGATTTTAATTCGGGGTTAAATCGGAGGAGGCTTAATGCTTCAATGTTTTATTGTGCCTGTAATAGTTATAATAATTGGTCTTTGTTTTCTTATTGTACTTGGATTTATGGTTATTGGACTTTGACTTTGACTTACCCTTTTTATTCTTTAATGTTTTATTATTTCGCTTGGAGTTAGGTTTGGATTTTGTTAATCTTTTATTTTTTTTGGTTTTATTCTTGTTATTTTTCTTTTTGTTATTCTTGTTATTATTTTTCTTGTTATTTTTGTTGTTATTTTTCTTTTTCTTTATGATGTATTTGCTTACAAACTTTTTATAATTTTTACGGTACTTTGTGTTGTGCTTGGGGTTGGAAATGCGGTTGTTTTTTCCGCCGCCCATGCCTGCATGAACTTGAGTACGTGTATCAGCTGCTAAGCTGCTTGTACTTTTTTCTCCTTGTAATTTTTGAAATGCTTCTATTTCTTCATATTTTTTTTTAATAGATTTTTTTATAACGTCGTCGCTTAGATTTTGGTTTTCTGCTTCAAATGCTAGACTATCCACCAAATCTCCAATTTCTTGTAAGCTAAGTCTGTTATCATTTAAAAATTCCAATGATTCTCCATCGATGAATTTTTTTATTGTTATTAGAGTATAAAGACCTTCAAATCCTTTTGGATATGAAATACTCCACCTTTCATCACTATAAGACATACTAACTACAAACGTTATTACAATTTCTAAATCAAATATAGACGTACCTTGCGGCGAAGTGATAGTTATAAGTTGATTCGTTATACATTGTGATAATTCTGTATCGGTATAGTCTCTATTACGAGAATATTCTATCATTACAGAATGTACTATCATAAATGATAAAGTATTCATGTTTATCGCGCTGCTTAAAATATATAAGTTAAATGACAACTCTTGATAAAATTGCTGTTTTTTAATCTCCTCCTTTTCTAATTTTGTACGTAAAATATTTATAACTGATATAGTTGTTTCATGGTCAGATTTTTTACTTTCATATTTTGGGTTTTCAAAAAAATTTTTTATTAACAAAGTTAAATTTCCTACAATTTTGCCGATACTTTCTATACTATTACTAATCTCAGTATTTGGCAATGATAGTTCTTTAAATTTTGAGTCAGTATCGGCAAAATATTTATTCAGGTTACCTTTACTTTCATTAGCTGCTGTAATAAGTGGAGTGAACATATTATCATCAGAAAATTTTTTTGTAACTTCATTTTCATCTGTATATGAACCATTCATTAAAAATAAGTATAGATTGTAAAATTCATAAATAAAATAATAAGACGGTAAGCTAGATAAAAAATTTGTATTTTCGTTAATAACAAACAAGTTATACTGAATAAGTCCACTAAACATATTTACTAATTCAACATCACTTGGTATTTCGCCATTTTTAACAATATAACTTGTTATAATTATTTCAACCAAAGAGTCAATTGGTGTTTCTATAAATTTTTCTATGAATTTAACTACCGATTCAATAGTTAATATTTTTTTTTCAACATTAAATGTTTTTAGATTAACTTTTATTTGTACACCATCTAATGTATAAGTAGTAGTAATTTTATTGTTTATTTCTGTTAGCTGTTCATTAACCGACTTTAAATATTCAGAGAATGCCTTAAGCTCTTCTATTTTAGGTTTTAATAAAATAGATAGATAGTCTATAATATCATCAGAAGGATTATAGTCAGCATCTTCAACATCATCTTCATCATCTTCGGTATCATAATTGTCATCATCGCTATTATCTACAGTTTTAGTATGAGCATCTAGAGGAGGATTAGCATCATGAGGAGTAACAAGAGCATCTGGAAGAGGAAGAGTAACAGGAGAACTAATAGCATCTATAAGAGTAGGAGCATCACTAGCAGCAGCAGCATCTTTAGCATGTTCAACATCTTCAGTATCTTCAGGTTTAGGAGAATAACTAGTAGCAATATTTGTTAGAGTTCCTCCCCAGTGACTAAAAGTAAGCCTATTGGGTGGTATTGATATTCGAGTAGGTCTTGTTTTTAACTTTTCTCCCAGCATTGTTATAATTTTTTCTTTATATTTTCTTTTTTCTTGTCGTTGTCTTTGTCTTTGTCTTATGTTAGTTTTATTTGTAATTTTTTCAAATTTTTTTTTATTTTCAGGTCGAAGAGGAACTATAGCAACATATACGTTTTCTCCTACACCTGCGACGGCGATATAAGTACGATAACATACCGGAACGAGCTGTAATAATGCTCTTGCTGTTGTTCCAAAATCATTTGAACCAAGTATTTGACTTCGAGCATCGCATGTAAAAGCAAATGAAGCATCTCCCACTGCTTTGCCTTCTTGTATAAAAGAGCCAAATGTAATATATGGTTCAAAATTATAATTTTTAGTAGTAAACCAATTATTTTTTATTCTATTTCCACTAAAACATACTATTATAAAAGTTATAGTGCCTGGTATATCTGTAAATCCTGTTGGATAATGATCAAAATAATAAAATACAGGTGTTTTAGAAGAACCGGCTCCTGCATTTGAATAAGTATATCCTACAGTTTCAGCGGGGGTTTCCGAAAAAGTAAAAATACATCCAACAAAATTATTACCTAGTTTTAAAGTAAATAGAATTTGATTACGTAATAACTCAAAATTATGTTGACCACCTGGTAGTAAACTAGTAGCACCATGAGGAATTTGTATGCCTTGTCCGCCTTGTACCAACCATTCTGCAGTTAAAGAACTGTGCTCAATACTTGTTAATCCGTTACTATATAAATCTAAATTCCATCTTCCTAATGGGTATTTTGAATTTAACCATTGTGATAAGTTATTTCTACCACAAGAAATAGTCCGCGATGCATCATCGTATAAAGAAGACATAGTATAACTTTCGGGTAAGGGAGGAACCCTTGAATTGTCTCGTACATAATTTTTAAAACTACCTTCTACAGTTCTTTTAATTTGTGATTTTATTCTTTGTAGAACCACATCATCACCCTCACCTGGTGTTCTGTATTCTTTCATCATATCTTCTGATATTTCTACATTATCTTCATTAAAATCAATAATTACTTCTTCGGGATTACTACCTACTACCAGGGGAATAACTGTACGTCCGGATTCTGTTTGTTGACCAAAGGGAATACGAATTAATTTCCTTTGTTTTTTTTTGATTGTGCCCATATGTTTTAAATATACCGTTTGTGCAGTAATAAAATTTCTAATAGAATCAGAATAGTTAAACGAACATATTTCATCATTCTTTTCTGTTAATCGTAACAAAGCACTTCGAAATAGGGGTTGCATAGGGTCTGTACCACCTCCACTTGGTTTTGCTGCATCACCGATAACATCCTGATACGTCATGCATAAGTTATCGTGTCGTATATTTCTTTCACCTGATAACAGTTGAACTGCTTTTTTATTTTTTTCTTCTTCTTTTTTACTGTTTGATGGAATTTTTTTTTCAGGTATACTTTTCTTCACCATCCTACTATATCAAATCTCAATAATAATAAAGTAACTATACTTATATTATTATTATATATTTATTATAAAATTTACAACTAATATTACTTGCATTTATTTCTAAGTTCGGCGTTATTTGTCACTCCGTCCCATAGTATTTTCTTCCCACACACATTATTAATCCACGTCATTTTATTTTTATAATTGCTACACTCGCCCGGGTCATTTAATACAGTATATTTCGGTGGGCGTTGTAATGATCCAACTGCCGAGCTGCATGTTCCCAAATTCTTACTATTTGGCTCACAATAAAACTTCCCCCGATTAGGTCCCCTATTATATTTTCTTAATAACCAGTAATCCGGGCATGTCGACTGAACCAATGTAAATTTACTTTTCTGGTCTTGATAAATAAAATATGCAGTCATAACTAATAAAACAACAAATATAATACTCGCAATAGTTAACGTAACGCTATTGAATGACATAATTTATCTTTATCTATCT
>Ga0255211_1000603_pt1 | contig 12350 bp, 13 predicted proteins | sample Miss_Yuk_RepB_8d_FD_183036 | JGI IMG/M metagenome (GOLD analysis project Ga0255211, IMG submission 183036) | Freshwater microbial communities from Mississippi River, Louisiana, United States - Miss_Yuk_RepB_8d | ecosystem: Environmental > Aquatic > Freshwater > River | place: USA: Louisiana...
TGACCGGTTGAATATGCGTGTGTAGGTGGTTCAGGAGGCAAAACATTTTCCATTTGATTAAATTGACCGGTTGAATATGCGTGTGTAGGTGGTTCAGGAGGCAAAACATTTTCCATTTGATTAAATTGACCGGTTGAATATGCGTGTGTAGGTGGTTCAGGAGGCAAAACATTTTCCATTTGATTAAATTTACTCATAGGATGATATTGATATTGTGGACGATATTGATATTGATTTTGTGAATAATATTGTGGATTTTGTGAATAATATTGTGGATTTTGTGGATAATATTGTGGATTTTGTGGATAAACACTATATGTATTTGTAACAGGTTGAGATTCTGAAACATATTTATTAACTTGGACTTTATTTTTAATGGTTTTATTATTGGGAGACTGGGAATCTGAATTCTTAACTGTATTTGATTTTTTATTTTTGGAATTAATCACATGAGAGATTTTGTCTCTCAATTTAAAAAAATTATAATCCACAAATTTGCTTTTATTTTGTATATCTATTATGTTTTGATTTTGCGTATCTGGATATTTTTCAACAAAATCATTAAGTAAATTCTGGAAATCGTTGCGATATTGTTCATGCGTATTTAAACTCTCAAAAATCTGTTTATTCATACGATGATGTGTTGGGAATCCTTTCGGTATTTTGAAACCGTCCAAATCAAATATGTAATAATATTTTTGTTCTTCAGATTTTCCGTTATTTGGCATTCTGTTTTTCATAGTTTTAATCACACCCATTATAAAAGCCTCATCCGAAACTCCAATATGTGGTTCCGATAGTCTTACTGATAGTTCCATAACTAATTTAGGGTTGGCTGAAACTTTCTCTAAAAAATTTTTATTTTTATCAAGATAATAAAAATATTCTCGTGGAAAATAACCTTCGGCTATATATTCATCAAATTGTTCATACATTTCTAATATATTGTAGAGATATAATTCATAGGTTCCTTGTTACAAACTAGTGAAATCCTTTTACATTTCTAAATAAGCGGTGAGAATTTAATGTTTATTTTTTCGTTTTCGATTTGAACGATTTTTCTTGAACGACGGTCAGAGTTGGTATCGGCATTATTCATGTCCTTCAAAATTGTTGGGTCTGGACCGGGATTATTATTGTCATTCGCAACATTGGGACAAATTATTTCACTAAATGCTCCAACATTTTCATACAACCCGGTAAACGTTTTTTTTTCGAACTTGTATTCAAGATCTGGGTCATGGGGGTTTCCTACAGGTTCTTTACTTAAAAACTTTCCGAGTTCTTCGCCATAAAGTTTTTGATTGTCGTAATTATCATTTTCTTTCATAAATTTATAACACTTTCCAGTCTCAAGTTGAGAACCTTGAATTAAACTCATTATATAAAACCGCATTATAATAAATAAAACGGTCACCCTACAAAAATTGAATTCAATCGAGTTTCAATTTAAGGAAAACATATAAAGACCTCACAATAGTTATTGTATCTCAGGTTCAACTCGCGTTTAAAAATGTCTAACTCTAAGCAATCTTTCGTTCTCGATATCAACTCATGGACTCCTTCTGCTGTTCGTTATATGGCTCCTCGTTGCAACGATTATGGCGGAAAGGCAATTTCAATTCTTTCTACTCAAACCGGTCGTAGTCTTCATATTAAGACTCCTCTTATGACCACTTGGGGAATTAGCGATTATGTTGACCAAAAAACCAATCAATCTGATGGAAAATTCAATATCTCTCTTTCCTTCCCTCAAGAAGGTTATGCCAATGCCAATACTGATGCTTTCCTCGAGAAACTCAAGGCGTTTGAGGACCAAATTCTAAATGATGCGGTCACCAATAGTGAATTATGGTGGGGTGAGAAACTCGAGAAGTCGATTTTGAAACATACTTTCAATCCTATCCTCAAGTATTCCAAGGATAAGACTACCAAGAAAATCGATTTGTCGAAACCTCCTAATTTCAATGCCAAAGTTCCTTTCTATGAGAAGGAAGGCAAATGGAATGTGGAAATCTATGATGTGAAAAGTAACAAGATTTTCCCTTGTGAAGATGAGGAATTGACTCCTGCTCACTTTGTTCCGAAACTCAGTTCCACTGCTTGTGTAATTCAATGTGGTGGTATTTGGATTGGTGGAAAAGGTTGGGGTGTTACTTGGAAATTAGTTCAATGTGTTGTGAAACCTCGTGAGTCTGTAAGCATTTTCGGCAAATGCCAGATTCAATTATCCGATGAAGATAAGGAAACCATTGAAACACGTAATTTGGAAGATGAATATGATATGGAATCGATTCCTGCTCCTGAACCTTTGACCAAATCAAAATCGAATGTTGCGCCCACGCCTGCTCCTGCTCAAACATCGGTTCATGTTGCGGATACAGATGATGAAAAAGAAGAACAAGAAGTCGCTAAACCTGCTCCTGCGCCTATTACCAAGAAAGTTGTAAAAGCACCTGCCCCCGCTCCTGCGCCTGTTGAAGAACCGGTTGTTCCTGTCGAAGAGCCTGAACCTGCACCAGCACAAGTCGAAGAACCTGTCCAAACCCCTGCCCCCACACCTGTCAAGAAAGTTGTCAAGAAAGTTGTTGCTAAGAAGTAGGGTAGGGAACTTAATAAATGAAGGAGGGGTCGTATAAAGGAGGGGTCGTATAAAGGAGGGGTCGTAGGGGAACCATGGGTTCCCTACTAAAATTGAATGAAAATAAATTATAATATCTGTTTTTTATTTACCAGATATTATACGTTTCAAAAATGTCGAAAATGATATTGTCGCCAATTAACAAGAATATTCGAAGTAATAGTAATCGTGATTATCAAGAACAAAAACAACGCGTCAATGAAGGAAAACTACAATATTGTTGGGATGATACCGCAAAAAATATGGCAAGAGAAGGCGAGTTTTTCGGATTTGTATTTAATGGTACCATGGTAAGAATTCATCAAATTATGGGCGTTAAATCTCCAGCACATCGTTTACCAAGTTGGCATGAAAATGTAGGACAGGGTGATCGTAATGTGTTGGAATTATCCGATCAATTGATCGAGATTCCATGGTTGCAATGGATTGCTATGGGTGGATCCAATAAATGTCAAGGAACCAGTCATTATTTATTAGATAATCGACCAGAATTGGCGAGTTTTCTGAATCGATTGGTAACCATGGAAAATATATCGCTATAATAGATGCGTATTGAACTTATTTTATTAATTATTACAGCCGGAATTGTTGCCAATATTTATTATGATGGCAAATTGGTAAAAATGGCTCTCGCAAATAAAAAATATTATAAAATGGGTGGAGTTATTTTAGCTGCGATTGTTTTTTATGTCATGATTAAGAAATTCCCCGATAGAGCACGGAATATGCTTTCCAAATCCAATGAATATCTGAAATATATGCCTATCGATGGAGAGACTGCCGGTTATATCAGTCCTATCCTAGATTTCACTGCCAAACAAAATATTTATGGAGATAGTGCTTATAGTAATTTTCCTATTTTAGGCGCTGGTGGGTATCAAAGAGGTGAAGAACGTATTTTAACATCGGGTGGACAACCCGTCCAAACAATGTCGGAACAATTGGGACCCAATGGTGTGAAAAAAACAAAACGAAGTGTAAGTGAAACCAAGAAAAAATATGTGGCATCGAGACAAGATTGGAAATGTGGTGAATGCGGACGCAAATTGCCGGCATGGTTTGAAGTCGACCACAAAATTCGTTTAGAATATGGTGGTAGTAATCATGTTGATAATTTAGTGGCTCTTTGTAGAGATTGTCACGGTAAAAAAACAACCATTGAAAATTTATAGATTCAATTTTTCATACGTCTACATGAAACTAAAAATAGTATTTTTTATATCGTGCGAAATATTTTTTTTCAGACATACTTGACTTACCCCATTTGATTCTATTAATTTCTTTACATTCTTATATCGTTTTTCATCGCCAAATATATTTTGTTTTGGATAAAATATTTTTTCAATGAGTTCAATATCATTTGTGACAAATTCGTTTTCTGATATTTCTTTCATATATGCACCTGATAACATATTTTTCATGTTTTTTACTTTGGAAACATTCCAACATAATGGTTGATTGAATCTTTTGGCATTTTCAAACATACTACCCATTTCTATTACATTGCTAACATCCCATTTATCTAATGGTTGATTAAAATGTTCACAATCTTTAAATAAATCAGACATATCTTTAACATTTGAAACATCCCAGTTATTTAATGGTTGATTAAAATCTGTACATCCTGAAAACATGCCAAACATTGTTTTTACTTTGGAAACGTTCCAATTGTCTAACGGTTGATTAAAATATGTACATCCTATAAACATCCCGTTCATTTTTTCAACATTAGACACATCCCAACTATTCAAGTCTTCATCGAAATCAGGTTTGTGTGCAAATAAATTTGACATATCTGTAATTTTCGATACGTTCCATTCTGAAATTGTTCCATATTTGTCAAACGCTTTGTTAGGATCATTCGACCACATTTCAATTGCTTCTATTAATTCTTCTTTAGTTTTCGGGGTAAATGGAGAATCTTTATTTTTGTTATTATTCGATGTTTCATTATTATTATTCGTTTTTTTGTTATTATTGTTCGATGTTTCATTATTATTATTCGTTTTTTTTGTTATTGTTCTTTTTATTATTTTTTGTTCCACCTTTTTTATTTGTCTTTCGTAAACGCTTATATTTTATTGTTTTTTTCATTATAATATATCTAAATACTTTATTCCAATGTTATCAGATATCTAATAAAAATAATAATATAAAGAATTTGGATTATTTAATAAATTGTTCCAATGATATACAATGTGAGATTATATAATGATATGGGTCATTTAATGACAGACCCGAAATTTAATAAAATTCCAGAAAACATAAGAAAATTTGTATATTCAAAATCTGACATGTATGTTTATAAAGCAACTGACAAATCAGGAGTTGGTTGTTGTTTCTATATTCTAAAAGATGGACTGAAAGATAAATGGACATATCATTTGAATAATGATATTGTCAATATTACCTATGATTTAGACAAATTTAATAAAGATATAATGACAATAATGACAATCATTAAAGAACCGGCTAAAACAAATTTCATACAACCGTCTTATATTCAAAATAATTCATCATTTGTTTCCATATTCTCCAAATATTTTTAGAATTTCACAAACATGAAATGTCTCTATGTCGGAAATTCTCCAAATAATATTTTATCCAAACAAATTATTTAATTGGCGATTGACTCTCACAAATGTTGCGCATTTTCCAATATCTTTTATTTTTTTCGCCCCAATATATGTCATTGATGAACGAATGCCACCCATGATTTCTAAAATCGTATTCGCAACCTCTCCTTTATATGCGACTTTCACGGTTTTCCCTTCACTCGCACGATATTTCGCCACACCCCCATGATATTTATTCATCGCAGTTTCCGAACTCATTCCATAAAAGATTTTATACACACTTGTTTTCCCATTAGAATCACGCTCTTCGACCTTGTCTCCACCACTTTCTTCATGACCCGCAAACATAGAACCACTCATTACAAAATCCGCTCCTGCACCAAATGCTTTTGCGAAATCACCAATCACTTGAATACCACCATCACTAATAATATGTGCATCCATACCATGTGCGGTATCTGAACATTCCATAACAGCACTGAATTGAGGCATTCCGATTCCTGTTTGTTTTCGGGTTGTACAACAACTTCCATTGCCTAATCCGATTTTCACAATATCGACTTTGCCATCCACGACTAATGCTTGTACACCTTCTGATGTACATACATTTCCAGCAATAATTACAAGTTCGGGATATTTGGCACGTACTTCTGCACAAGTTTCAATAAAACGACTCATATATCCATTCGCCACATCAAGACACACGAATTTTGGACCAATCGCGCGTATAATACTATCCAGATTTTCCAAATCCGCAGGCTGGATACCACTTGTAACAGCAAAAAAATCGATACTCAAACCAGAATCGACCGCCGTCTGGATTTGACCGACAGTGTAGTATTTGTGGAGACAGGTGAGTACTTTATAATTCTGTAGAGATTTTGCCATTTCAATGGTTCCAGTAGTATCCATGTTTGATACAATGATAGGTATGCCAGTCCAAACATGTGGGCTATATTTGAATCGAAAACTGCGTTCCAAACAGACTTCAGAACGTGAACTGTATTCAGTACGTTTTGGCAAAAGCAAAACATCGGAAAAATCATATTTGGTCTCATCGAGTAATTTCATTTGAACCCAAACAACACTATAGACAATTATATGCGATTCAGTTTATATTGATTTTTATTTGATTTTATATGACATAATAATATATTCATATGCCGGATTGAATTTTTCGAATTCCAATAATACATCATAATCTTTTATGGATTCACGCGTCCATACAAATCCATATTCTTCATAAAATGTGGCAGATTTGTCGAGAGAACTAAGCACAATTCTCACGGGTTTATTCTCGTCTTTTTCCTTGATATTTTCAATAAATTCATTCAAAAGTGCGGTCGCATAACCGAGTTTTCGAAAACGGCGACTTGTATAAACCAATAAGATATAATAAATAATTTCGGTTTCGTATTCTTTTTTTTGATAGATGATTGTAGAGGGACAATTCTCAATTGAAAATTCGAAATCCATACAATAAAATGCGCAATCGTTATTATTATCTGCGAGAAGTTGGGCGATATAATTCTTATGAATGACTGTCGAATAAGAGCATAATACATCGAATATATCACTTTTCCACATGGTTTGTTCGTCTTTGTCGAGGCCCCAAAGAATATCTTGTAAATAATAAATCATTGTTTTAGGATTTTGTGTTTATTTTATCTTTTAGAAACTGGAAATTGTTCAATTTTTTATTGTGTATATTAATATATATGCGAACAAAGATGCGAATACAAACAAAGAGGAAAATACAAAAAGCCGGAGATATTCGTAAGTCGAATGTTTTCAAATACATCCGAAGCATTGGTTTTGAAATCGAATCGCAGAATTTTTTTAAATTGACTGAACAAGATGGCAAATTTTACAATATTGGAACAAACCGAAAAACACTGAATCAATATGATTTGAAATTATTACCGGATGGACATTCTTATGATATTAATTTAGATGCGGATGATGAAGACGTTGATAATGATTGTGAACAAGAAAATCAATGTTTCCATTTGACCGAATATTTTCAAGAATATGTCAACGGCAATGAACAATGGGTTTTCGAAATTACCAATGATATTAGTAATAAAACAAAATTGGCGAATCGATTACGCCGGTTTCCTGGATGTAAATACAATAGGAATGAATATAATAATCGTTATGAATTATTAACTTATCCAAATGGCACTAAAAAACCGACAAAAACGCCTCTTATTGTAAATTTGGAAGATTGTGGACCTATGTATGAAGCTGAATGGGTATATACTTATTACAACATTGGTGACCAACAAAATAATACAATTCTATCTTTTTTGAAACGAACTGTTGACCATTTATACAATCACTTAAATAATATGGTTAAACAGAAAGCAAATTTGTTGATTCATAATGCGAATGAAAACATTGTTGCTGGTCCTCCTGTAGACATTTTACATTCAAAGACCGGAACAAATTTACACTATTTCCAATATAACGGCGATTATGCCAAAAAAAATGTTGGAATTGAGGATGCTTTATTGACAATTCAAACCACATTTAGTACGAATGTTGAACATATTCATGAAATTTACTCACATATAATTGAAAATACGATTGTAGTAGACAATGAGCACATGGTTGATTTTACCAAAGAGATGACTTTGGTAAATATAGTTGATGTATGCGTTAAAGAAATGATTAAACAATTTAATACAAATAATCCAAACAATAAATTAGTTGAAGTTGATAAATATGGTAATCCAACGAAGAATATCATTGTGAAAAAAATAAAATCATATTTGTTTTTGATATTTTATAAATTATATCAATACTTATCTAATCATCAACGTATTGTCGATAAAATCATAAATAAAACAGAAAATGAAGACGTTTATTTCAAGAATTTTATGGCATTAAATCCACGTCATTCAACTCTTTCATTTTATAAGAGAATTATAGAATTATTATGTGAATACTATAATGGTCCTAGACAAGAAATAATTCCGGTTTTCCAAGAATTAATTAATCAACCTGACGCATTGAAAAAAACATTATATAGAAAAATGAAAGATTCTGTCGGATATAATAATGAAGACATAGATAGTTCTGACCCTAATTATGGAGATCCTTGGTATTCTTTATTGTCTTATTTTAAACATTTTGAAGATGTTGGAACATCAACTGATTCTGACTTGAAAATCGAAGAAATGGAAGGTGGTCGTAAAAACAATTCAGAAGACGAAGAGGAACAAGAAGAGGAACAAGCAGAAGATGAAGAGGAAGAAGAGGAACAAGAAGAGGAAGAAGCAGAAGATGATTATTATATTCCCAATAATGATTGGTTAACCAAGAAACGAATTGATATACAAACCGATGATATGACAATTCATGATGACATTATATTGGCAGAAATTCGTGTTTTTCCACGATTATTACATAATTATTTAATTAGTAAGAATGCTCGTAATGAAAAAGTCGGTGGAATTCTTTTGGGAGATTTGCATCGGGCATTGAAACCCATTTCTTTTGGTCCCGGATCGAAATCAAAAAGAACTCGAAAACGCAACAAACCACAATCAATATAAAATTTTGACTTCTTATCTTATAGAAACAAAAAAGATGGATATCGATATTATTGACATTTTCAACGAAACAACTTTGTCTGAAATATTATCTCTTGAAGATGTTGCGAATTTAGAAATCGAAATTCATCAATGGATTCATTCTTATATGGAAGAGAATATTTCAAAATTACCACGTCCTGATTTTATGGATACACTTGTCGATGAACTTATGGAAGATATTTGCACTCCACTCATAGATTCTTCCGAAGAAGATTTGGATTATGATGAGTTTGAATATATGGTTTCCTTTTTTATCCAGAATTATTTCAAAATCGGATATCCAGATGCTATGCCTCCTCGTTATTCTCTCAAACATTGGAAACAAAAGAAAACAGATGTTGAAAGAGAACAAATCCGAGAGAAATTGGAAAAGGTTTCGAATGCTCCACAACCTGTTCAACGAACCTCAGAATGGTATAAAATGCGATATAACTTGATAACCGCCAGTAATATTTGGAAAGCATTTGGTTCAGCCGCCAACAAAAACAGTATTATCTATGAAAAATGTCGACCTCTCATCATGTCCGACACTGAGAAAGTAAATGTATTATCCGCGACTCATTGGGGTGTAAAATATGAACCTATTACTGTCATGTTATATGAAAAATTATTCAAAACTAAGATAGGTGAGTTTGGATGTATTCAACATCCCGCATATTCTTTTATTGGTGCCTCTCCCGATGGTATCAATATTGACCCTGAATCTCCCAAATATGGAACTATGTTGGAAATCAAAAACATTGTGAATCGCGAAATCGATGGCAATCCAAAATTGGAATACTGGGTACAAACTCAAGTTCAAATGGAAGTTTGCGACCTCGAAGATTGTGATTTCGTGGAAACACAATTCAAAGAATATGAAGATGGACAAGAGGATTTATTTTATTCGAATAAAGATAATTATTTGGCAAATGGTGTCATTCTCTATTTTATTGATCGCGGATTTGGAAATGAACGACCTCATTATGTTTATATGCCTTTGGATACTGATTTGTCAAGAGAATCGGTCGATTCATGGATAACAGAACAAAAAGAATTATTGGCGAAGGATTACGTATTATTTCGACGCATTTATTGGTATTGTGAAATATTTTCTTGTGTAAATATTCATAGAAATCGACAGTGGTTTCAATCTGTATTGCCTGAAATAGAATCTGTTTGGCGTATTATTGAATATGAACGAGAGCATGGACATGAACATCGTAAACCTGTCGTGAAAATACCAAAACTAAAGAAATTGGCTCCTCCACCTTCATCATTATTTGATGATTTTAATCATATGGAAGAAGAGAAACCGGTCGCAAAACCAATTGTCAAAACGAATTCTAATACTACTGTTGTTACAACTACTGTAAATGATGATAACTTTTTCGAAGGCGATATATTAAAAATATAAATATACAGATACACACTTTATAAAACAGGTTAAAGACACCAATACTTGTTATTCTAACCCTGTCGATATGTCATCTTGCTTAACAAATATGATTAATATGGTCCAAGACTATGAAAAAATGAAAGACCTGATTGAACAAATGCCAATGTATCGAGAATTAGAAGAAAAAAATAGGAAATTGGAAAAGAAAAATCGGAAATTGGAAAAGAAAAATCTAAAACTAAAAACAATGCTTTTTCGATATGAACAAATTATTAATTCGTATATTCTATATCAGAATAATGACAATGTTATCCATCCTGAACCAGAAAATATTCAACATAAAACTACACAAACTCATGAACCACGTGAAATCGAGGAAGTTGAAGAGATTGTATATGAGGTTGAGGAAGTTGAGAAAACTGAAGAAGTAGAAGAAGTTGAGAAAGTTGAGGAAGTTGAGGAAACCGAAGAAATTGAGGAAACTGAAGAGGTTGAAGAAGTAGAAGAGGTTGAGGAAGTAGAAGAGGTTGAGGAAGTAGAAGAGGTTGAGGAAACCGAAGAAATTGTATATGAGGTTGAAGAAGTTGAGAAAACTGAAGAAGTGGAAGTTGAGGAAACTGAAGAAGTTGAGGAAACTGAAGAAGTGGAGGAAACTGAAGAAGTTGAGGAAACTGAAGAAGTTGAGGAAACTGAAGAAGTGGAGGAAGTGGAAGAGGTGGAAGAAGTGGAGGAAGTTGAAGAGGTGGAAGAAGTGGAAGAAGTGGAAGAAGTGGAGGAAGTCGAGGAAACCGAAGAGGTTGAGGAAACCGAAGAGGTTGAGGAAACCGAAGAGGTGGAGGAAACCGAAGAGGTGGAGGAAACCGAAGAGGTGGAGGAAGTGGAGGAAGTGGAGGAAGTTGAGGAAGTTGAGGAAGTTGAGGAAGTTGAGGAAGTTGAGGAAACTGAAGAAGTGGAAGAAGTGGAAGAAGTGGAAGAAGAAGATTCGGATGTATATGAGGTTGTAATTAATAAAAAATCATACTATGTAACCAATGAACTCGATAGTCCTATTTATGCAACGGATGAAAATGGTGAAATCTCCTTAGAAGTGGGAATCTATAAAGATGGAAAGCCTACATTTTATAAGAAAAAATAAACGCAAAATTGAAAGAATCAGAATAATATAAATATTATGTAATAATCACAAATTAATATTGTCATTATTATGGAAGAATATTCGGAATCACTTCGTGAATTATTAAATATATTAGAGATTAAGAAACCAATTATTAATCTCTATAAATTGAAACATAAACAAACTGAAATCTATGGATTGTTGCCATTATTAGAAAAAGAAAATCCGGAATTAAGAATCCCCAACTTGAATTCAGATGAACCAGCATTAGGAATCGTATTATATATACTCAATAAGAATGGTATCGATTTCAAACGAGAGAGAACAATGACACGTTTAACAAATACATATAGCCAAATTGATGTAAATTATCATATCAAAATCAAAAATGCGCAAGCATAAGGAGGTTGTAAGAAGGAACGTAGTTCCTTCTAAAATTGATTTGTTTTTTTGTAAAATAATGTTAAGGCATAGTAAGACTCGATACGACAATTCAACTGACAATGAACGCTACTGTTGCTACCCTGAACGCGAAAGTTGTTGCTGCCCACTACGCCCACTACGAAAGAAACCCCACTGGACTGATTGATACTAGTAATAATGCGTCTCCCAATGAAAATCAGATATATCATTTGTACAGTGATGGTAATGTTACCTATCAAAAAGGAGCATGGGCATATCTCGCCAGAAGTGAATTCGATTTGGAAGACCCGGTCATGAGTTCGAGAGATGTTTCCAAATTTGGTTTCAAGTTTGTAATAGATGCGAGAGCCCCTTACAGTTACGCAATTCTCACTCTTGAGGAGTGCCGCGCATTTCGAAAGGAAATGATGGAAATAGTCAAGGCTTATAAGGAATAATGTTTCTCTCTTTCGATTTCAATAAAAATGATAAAATGATAAAAAGAACAAAAAGAACAAAAAGAACAAAAAGAACAAAAAGAACAAAAAAAACAAAAAGAACAAAAAGAACAAAAAAAAAAAAAAAAAAAAAAAAAAAAAAAAAAAAAAAAAAAAAAAAAAAAAAAAAAAAAAAAAAAAAA
>Ga0255211_1000609_pt1 | contig 12244 bp, 16 predicted proteins | sample Miss_Yuk_RepB_8d_FD_183036 | JGI IMG/M metagenome (GOLD analysis project Ga0255211, IMG submission 183036) | Freshwater microbial communities from Mississippi River, Louisiana, United States - Miss_Yuk_RepB_8d | ecosystem: Environmental > Aquatic > Freshwater > River | place: USA: Louisiana...
CTGCGCTTCCGATGATCACGGTCGTAACATAGCAGCTGAAGCTCGCAAAGCCGTCGCATTACAAGCGCTTGATGACGCCTATCACGCCAACTTTATGGTGGCCATTGATTCAATCGGCGAACCTGCCACACAGCCAAGTGGCAAACGATTAGCCGCAGAAGTCGTTCGTTGGCTTGATACTTTGGATGCAGATCGTGTGATAGCTGATTCGGCTGATAGTTACGACACCTTGCCCGAATATCACTGGCAACACGAAGATTGGCTGTTGCGCCTCCGTGCCATACCAGTGAAACCCGACGCACGTGGGTTGAAGCGTCGTCTTATCGGAATAAGGAGTTTTGGGGCAGGATTTATAGATGGCTGGACTCCAATCCGGGACGCCATACTCACTAAAGCGCGGCGGTATGGAGAGCTTGACTTGCCATTGGTGGTGGCAGTGAACGTTGATACGTTCAATCTTGATCCAATTGATGAGTCACAAGCCCTTTTTGGTCAAGAGCAATATGTCTTTACCGTCGGCCCTACAGAGGACGAACCTAGGTTTGCGCGTGCACCGAACGGTGCATGGCGCGGCCCATCTGGCCCAAGGGGGCGGAGATGTAGTGGCGCATGGTTGTTTAGTAATCTCTCCCCATATACGATTGCACAGAGACGGCATACACTTTATTTGAATCCTTGGGGGAATCTAGAGGTTCCGTCTACTTTTCTTCGCATGCCACATGCACTTGTTGTAGATGATCGGATTCGTCAGGTTAGTGGCACAACGCTTCGAGACGCGTTTGCGCTTGATGAACGATGGCCCGAATAACCGTCAGAAGTTGAACGACCGTATCCGCCAACACCTAAGACGGCTTTGGGTCGGCCGAGACATTCGCCTGACATATTTCAGCATCGGGACGTAACCGATTCCTCCCAGACGGCGAGCCCAGTGCTCGCCGTTTTGCATTCTGGGGCGCATTGGCGAACTGGAAGTTTCCGCTCAGTTCGCCAATCGCTCCCTCGTAAGTTCGCCACTCGAAATCTCCAATGACACCTGTTCCTCAACAGCCTCAAAGGAGAGTCTCATGGCAGCTACGGCAAGCCCCCAAACCCGGTCGTCCTACCCGGCGATCAACACCATGGCACCCGGCGACCGCCGGGTCCTGAACGAAAACGAACTAGCCCAGCGCTGGGGTGTCAGCCCCAAGACGCTACAGCGCTGGCGCAGCGAGGGTCGTGGCCCTCGGTACCTCAAGCTCTCCAAGCGGGTCAGCTATCCGCTGGAAGCCATTCTCGACTTCGAGTACAGCGCGCTGCACGAGTCGACCGCCGAACGTGCGATGGCTTGAGGGAGATGGTCATGAACGATTTGTCCATCTTTCCCGCCGACATCGCCGAGATGTCCATCACCCAACTGGCCAGCCTGCCAACCCAGCAACTCTGCGAGGTTGACGCCAACATCGACAAGGCCATCACCTGGCTCAAGGGTGCGCGCACCAAAGTGGATGCAGCCCTGGAACAGCGCTTTGGCCAGCAGGGGCGTGAAGCCCTGCGCGACACCGCACGTGATTTCGGCACCACCCATTTCAATGTTGATGGCGTCCACGTGAAGTACGAGTTGCCCAAAAAGGTGTCCTGGGATCAGAAGAAGCTGAAGGCTATCGCCGAGCGCATCGTTGCCTCCGGTGAGTCCGTGGAGAGCTACCTCGACGTGAAGCTCGCGGTGCCCGAGTCCCGATACACCAATTGGCCACCTGCCTTGCAGCAGCAGTTTGCTGATGCACGAACAGTCGAAGCAGGCAAGGCCACTTTCGAGCTCAGCCGTGACGAAGGAGGTGTGTGATGGCACTTCCAATCATCTCCGCGTCTACCCGTCTTGCAGAAAAAAGCGGCGTCAAGCTGGTGCTGCTGGGCAAGTCTGGCATTGGCAAAACCACCCAGCTCAAGACTCTGCCCGAGGACCGAACGCTTTTCGTCGACCTCGAGGCAGGCGATTTGGCCGTGCGTGACTGGCAGGGCGACACCCTGCGGCCACAGACCTGGCCAGAGTTCCGTGATCTGGTGGTGTTCCTGGCTGGCGCCAACCCAGCGCTGCCCGCTGATGCCCCGTACTCACAGGCTCACTTCGACCATGTGTGTGAGCGCTACGGCGACCCAGCCCAACTGGCCAAGTACGACACCTACTTCGTCGACAGCATCACGGTGCTGGCGCGTCTGGCGCTCATCTGGGCCAAGGTCCAGCCGCAGGCCATGTCTGAGCGCACCGGCAAGCCCGACACCCGTGGGGCCTACGGCCTCTTGGGCCAGGAAATGCTCACTGCACTGACTCACCTGCAGCATGCCCGCGGCAAGCATGTCGTGTTCGTCGCCATCCTCGACGAGAAGCTCGACGACTTCAACCGCAAGGTGTTCGTGCCGCAGATCGAAGGGGCCAAGACCGCAGCTGAATTGCCCGGCATCGTCGATGAGGTCGTGACGCTTGCCGAGATCAAGTCCGAAGACGGCACGTCCTATCGGGCCTTTGTCACCCACACGGTCAACCCCTATGGCTATCCCGCCAAGGACCGGTCTGGTCAGTTGGACCTGCTCGAACCCCCAGACCTGTATGCCCTCATCGGCAAGTGCGCCGCCGCCACGAAGCCTTCCTATTCATTCACACAAACCAAGGAGTAACTCATGTCCGCATGGAACGATTTCAACGACGCTGAACAGCAGCAATCCTTTGACCTCATCCCCAAAGGCACCGTGGCCAAGGTCCGAATGACCATCAAACCCGGTGGTTATGACGACCCCAACCAAGGCTGGATGGGCGGCTACGCCACACAGAGCTTTGAGACCGGCAGCATCTTTCTGGCTGCTGAATTCGTGGTGCTCGAAGGTGAATTTGCCAAGCGCAAGCTGTGGTCCAACATCGGTCTGCAAAGCCCCAAGGGTCCGACTTGGGGCAACATGGGTCGCACCTTCGTACGAGCCGCCTTGAACTCTGCCCGCAACGTCCGGCCCGACGACAACACCCCGCAGGCCGCTGCTGCTCGCCGCATCCAAGGCTTTCATGAACTCGATGGGCTGGAGTTCGTCGCCCGCATTGATGTGGAAAAGGACGGTCGCGGAGAAGCCAAGAACGTGGTCAAGATGGCGGTGGAGCCGGGTGAGCCCGAGTACGCCGCCTTGATGAGTGGCACTGGATTTATCCCCAACCGTACGGCTGGGACCCCAACCGCAGCCCCGACCGCACATTCATCCACGGTCCCAACCGCAGTCCCAACCGCAGCGGTTGGACGCTCCGCAGTGTCCGGCAAGCCGGCCTGGGCACAGTGAGGGGGGAATGAAATGCTGGGTCTGCTCACGACAGGCCCGGGGGTACGACCATACCGACAACCGATATGGCACCGGCAACCCCCGGCGCTATCCCATCGACTGGGTGTTCTGTTCCCATCGATGCCAGGACGCGTTCCATTCCATGTACGGCAACTGGGTCCATGCGCACAAATTCAACCAGGAGGTCGAGATGATTGATGCTTCTGATGTTGAACGCGCCGCGATGTGCAAATGCCTCAAGGCCTTTGGCGAAGCGGCTGGCGAGATTGGCTTTGCTAAGCCGCTGGGTGATTACGCAGAGGCCGAAGCATTGCGTGTGATTGATGCAATCGTCACCTGCTACACGGACGCCATGGCGACGCACCATGAAGCCACCAAGTTTCCGCCGGTGCGTGGCATGCCACCGACGCCAGATCCGTTGGCCAACCCGTTCGCGGATCTTGAGGACGACTTGCTTTGGGAAGAGCCGAAGGCAAAAACGTCACACCTGCAACCGGCGAAGGGGAGAAAGTCATGATCGACTTCAACTCCTCAGCGAGTGTCTCTGGCCAGTTGGAGGCGTTACTCGACGCAGGCATGCATCGGCAGCGCGCCAAGCAAACGCCCCGGGCATACCTGGGTGCATCCCGGCTGGGGTCTTCGTGTGAGCGCGCGCTCCAGTACGAGTTCGCCAAGGCCCCGGTCGACCCCGGTCGGGACACCTCCGGGCGCATCCTGCGCATCTTCGAGCGCGGGCACGTGATGGAGGACTGCATGGTCATGTGGCTGCGCGAGGCCGGGTTCGACCTGCGCACCCGCAAAGCCGATGGCGACCAGTTTGGTTTTTCGGCAGCAGGCGGGCGGCTCAAGGGCCATGTCGACGGCGTCATCGTCGCCGGACCAGATGGCTTTCAGTATCCAGCCCTGTGGGAGTGCAAATGCCTCGGTCAGAAATCCTGGCGCGAGCTGGAGAAGCACAAGCTGGCGATTGCCAAGCCGATCTACCACGCCCAGGTGGTGCTCTATCAGGCTTACCTGGAGTTGCACGAGCACCCGGCGCTCTTCACGGCGATCAACGCCGACACCATGGAGATCTACACCGAACTCGTGCCCTTTGATGCGGTGCTGGCGCAGCGCATGTCCGATCGCGCCGTCAAGGTGATCACCGCCACCGATGCCGGGGAACTGCTGCCCCGCGCATTCCATGAATCCACCCATTTCGAGTGCCGGATGTGCCCATGGCAGGACCGGTGCTGGAGGAACCCCACATGAACATTCCCACCATGCAAGACGTCCTGGGAGAACGTCTGGTCGATGCGCGCGAGGCTGCGCATTGTTTGAACATTCCCACGTACCTGCTGACCCACCCCAGTGAGCGCAACCGCCTGCGCGTGCCGCATTACCGCGTGGGCAAGCTGGTGCGCTTCAAGCTCCAGGAGTTGATCGACTGGCTGGAGCAGCAAGGAGGCAAGTCACATGCTTGACTTCAATGACACCCCTGGCACGTTGCCACCCGATCCTGGTGTGACTCGTGAATCCTTGCGCACCGACCTGGTCGTACGACTGGATTCCATCCTGCCAACGCTGTTCCCTGCTGGCAAAAAACGCAGGGGCAAATTCCTCATCGGCGATGTGCTGGGCAGCCCCGGCGACAGTCTCGAAGTTGTGCTCGATGGTGAGAAGGCCGGGCTGTGGACCGACCGCGCAACCGGTGACGGTGGTGATATCTTCGATCTGATCGCTGCGTATCTGAGTGTCGATGCACACACAGATTTCCTTCGCGTGATGCAACACGCTGCCGACCTGCTTGGACAGGCTCCTGCTGTCCCGTCTCGCAAGACCAAGAAGAAAGAGGCTCCGGTCGACGATCTGGGCCCGGCCACGGCCAAGTGGGACTACTTCGACGCAGCCGGGCATCTGATCGCCATCGTCTACCGCTACGACCCGCCTGGTGGCAAGAAGGAATTCCGGCCCTGGGACGTCAAGCGACGCAAGATGGCGCCTCCCGACCCCAGGCCGCTGTACAACCAGCCGGGGATCAAGGACGCCGCTCAAGTCGTGTTGGTCGAGGGCGAGAAGTGCGCGCAGGCATTGATCAATGCTGGCGTTACCGCCACCACGGCCATGCACGGCGCCAATGCCCCGGTCGACAAAACCGACTGGTCGCCCCTGTCTGGCAAGGCTGTGTTGATCTGGCCCGACCGCGATAAACCGGGCTGGGAGTATGCGGCCAATGCTGCGCAGGCGGTGTTGGACGCCGGTGCCAGGTCCTGCCACATCCTGTATCCACCCCAGGAAGCGGCCGAGGGCTGGGATGCGGCCGACGCCATTGCCGAAGGTTTTGATGTCGCGTCCTTTCTCGTGCATGGCCCACGCATGCAGATTCACGCCGTGGCTGAAGATGCGGAATCGGTGGTCAGCAGTGACGAGTCGGTGTGGGGCACAGAGGATGCGCTGGCGCTGGCCTTCACCCGCCGCTACCACCGCGACTGGCGCTACGTGGCCGCCTGGGGTCGATGGCTGGTGTGGGACGGACAACGCTGGCGCAATGAAGACACGCTCGCAGCCACCGATCTGATCCGCAGCGTGTGCCGTCAGACTGCCCTGCGTGCTGATGACCGCAAGCTTGCCGCCAAGCTGGCCAGTTCAGGCACCGTAGGTGGTGTGGAGCGTCTGGCCCGTGCGGATCGTCGCCATGCCGCAACCACCGATGAGTGGGATGCTGACCCGTGGCTGCTCAATACCCCCGGTGGCGTGGTCGATCTCAAGACGGGCCGCACCCGCGCCAACGACCGTGCCGACCGGATGACCAAGATCACCACGGCCACGCCGGGTGGAGAGTGTCCGCAATGGACCGCCTTTCTGTCGAACGTGACGGGGGGCGATGCCGATCTCCAGGCTTACCTGCAACGCATGGTCGGTTATTGCCTGACTGGCGTGACGAGTGCCCACGCGCTGTTCTTCCTTTACGGCACAGGTGCCAACGGCAAGAGCGTCTTTGCCAACGTGGTCAGCACCATCCTGGGCGACTACGCCACGACCGCGTCGATGGACACCTTCGTTGAGACGAGAGGTGACCGACATCCGACCGATCTGGCAGGGCTGCGCGGCGCACGTTTTGTGACGGCCATCGAGACTGAGCAAGGCAGACGCTTGAACGAGTCCAAAGTCAAGGCCATCACTGGGGGCGACAAGATCTCCGCACGATTCATGCGTCAGGATTTCTTCGAGTTCTTCCCGCAGTTCAAACCGGTCATTGTTGGCAACCACAAGCCCGCCATTCGCAACATCGACGAAGCGATGAAGCGGCGCATGCACATGATCCCCTTCACGGTGACGATTCCACCCGAGCGACGTGACGGTCGCCTGACAGACAAGCTGCTTGCCGAGCGCGATGGGATTCTGGTGTGGGCCGTGGCTGGGTGCCTGGCGTGGCAGCGTGAGGGCTTGAATCCGCCCGCCTGTGTGCAAGACGCCACGCAAGAGTACTTCGAGTCGGAAGATGCACTGGGGCGCTGGCTTGATGAACGATGCGTGCGCGCGGCAAACGCCAAGTCGTTGACATCCGAGCTCTTTACCGACTGGAAGCAATGGGCGGAAGCCTCAGGCGAATTCATCGGCTCGCAACGCCGGTTTTCTGATCTGCTCATCACGCGTGGGCTGGAGAAGTGGCGCAACAGCATGGGCGTTCGGGGGTTTCAGGGCATTGGCCTCAAGCAACCGCACACGCCCGCTTACACCCCATACGCCGACAACTGATCGACATGAAAAAACCATGGTCTGACGCAGCCGACGTTGCTCAACGTAACTCTCTATACGCGTACGCGTGCGCGCCTCATGAAAAAGTTACGTCAAGCAGTGTCCGATGCGTCAGGCCGATTCAAAAATGGACTGATGACATGAACACAAGCATTCTCGCCCTTGATCTGGGCACACAAACGGGCTGGGCACTGGCCTGCCGAGATGGCCACATCACCAGTGGCAGCCAATCCTTCAAACCTCAACGCTTCGAAGGCGGCGGTATGCGCTTTCTGCGGTTCAAGCGCTGGCTCACCGACATCAAGCAGTGCAATGACGGCATCGATCAGGTGGTCTTTGAAGAAGTGCGCCGCCACGTTGGTGTCGACGCCGCCCATGCCTACGGCGGCTTCATGGGCCAACTGACGGCCTGGTGCGAGCACCACCAGATCCCGTACCAGGGCATCCCGGTCGGCACGATCAAGAAGCATGCCACTGGCAAGGGCAACGCCAGCAAGGACGAGATGGTGGCAGCCGTTCGAACCCGTGGCCACAACCCGGCTGATGACAACGAGGCCGACGCCATCGCCTTGCTGTACCTGGCCCGTGAAATGGCAACAGAGGGGGTGTGACATGAAAGTGCCCCAATACCGCTACCGTTGCCCTCTGGGCAATCTGCAGCCCACCTCGCCGGACCTGGACGCTGTCAAACGCGAGGGTTGGCGCAATGACCACATCCTGGTGGTGTCGGAACAGGACGAGCGTCTGGACTGGATCGAAAAGCAGTTCGTACGTCTTCTGGGCGAACGCTTGTACGGCGATGGAGGCAAGCGCCATGGCTGAACTCATGATCCACTGGACGGCTGATGCCGTGGCGGCCCGCTTCGCTGAAGCTGCCGAGACCGCGCACAAGCTGCCACGCGTGCGCCCCGCTGGCTACTTCAACCCGTGGATGACGCTGGCCATGCAGGTGCCTGAACGTTATCCCGACCCCGAACGGGTGTACCGGTCCATGCCACCCAGTCCACAAGCGGTAGAGCGGATGCTCGAGACCATGCGCTGGGTGCAGTGGTTGGATCTGGAACAGCGGCACCTGGTCTGGATGCGCGCCAACCGCTACGAGTGGCAGCAGATCGGCAGGCGCTTCGCCTGTGACCGCAACACCGCTTCGCGGCGCTGGCACCGGGTCATGGAGTTGGTGGCCCATCAACTCAACCGAACTGGTGCCCTGTCTTGACAGGGTGGGGGTGGCTACGGTCAAATAACAGTTATTAATTGTTAGGAGATAGCCATGCCCACCAGCGTCGCACTCAGTTCCCATTTCGAGACCTTCGTTCGTGATCAAGTTGAGTCCGGACGCTACAACAACGCCAGTGAAGTCGTCCGTGCAGGACTGCGCCTGCTTGAGGATCAGCAAAAGCAGGCAGAGCTGCAACAGGAAGCCATGAAGGCCGCGATTGCTGCCGGCCTGGCCAGTGGTCGCAGCATTCCCGGCGATCAGGTCTTTGATCGGCTGGAAGCCAAATACCGCAAACAGGCTGCCAGCGCAGGTCGGTAATGGGTGTGTTGTTTACCCCGCTGGCCGAGACGGACCTGGAGGAGATCGGTGACTACATCGCCCAGGACAACCCGGCCCGCGCCCTGACATTCATCCAGGACATTCGTGCGCAGTGCCAGAAGGTCGGCAAATCTCCACTGGCGTATCGCGCGCGCCCCGAACTTGGGGACGGCATCCGATCCTGTCCGTTCGGCAACTACGTCATCCTTTACCGACCTGATGCGCCCGACGTGCTGGTCATCCGCGTGCTGCACGGTGCCATGGACTTGCCACGGCACATGGACAGCGAGGACACCTAAGCCCTGGTGGTGTTACACGCCACACGCGAGAAAGTGTTTTGGCTTGTTTTGACGTGATTGCGGGTAATGCCTGCGGTCAATTCGGGCCAGAGCGAAGAATGCGCCCAGATCCGAATGCAGCATGAAGGCCCTTTTGAGGGTACATTTTCAGCTATGGTCAGGATAGAAGTGCAGCGATGCATGAGGGGCTCGAAAACACCTCGCACGTGAGGAAATCAACGGGTCCTTCCTGGCCAAATAGTAATGCGGGGGGCAACAGCGCGAGATTTCGATAGCGACTGCCCTGAAAAACAGGTTACCACCCGGCCAGGTTACCGGCCTGTGGTTACCACCGCCCAAGACAGTTACCACCCCCTGAATATTTCTCACCCGCCCGGCGGCAACGCTCGGCGGGTTTTTCAATTCCATGACGCCAAACCTGCAGATCGAATATCGCGCGATCGATGCGCTGCTGCCGTACGCGCGCAATCCGCGCACGCATTCGCCAACCCAGATTGCCAAGATCGCGGCCAGCATCGTGGAGTTTGGCTGGACCCAACCGATCCTGGTCGATGGGGAGAGCGGCATCATCGCCGGCCACGGTCGCCTGGCGGCTGCGCGCAAGTTGGATCTGGCCGAGGTCCCGGTCATTGAACTGGGGCACCTCAGTCCATCGCAGAAGCGCGCCTACGTGATTGCCGACAACCGACTGGCGTTGGACGCCGGGTGGGACGAGGAGCTGCTGGCGCTCGAAATGGCGGAGCTGTCCGAGTCGGGTTATGACCTGCTGCTCACCGGCTTCGACGATGACGAGCTGACCCAGATGCTTGCCGACATTGCAGAGACTGAGAGTTCGGATGCCGATGAAGAACCGGCCAGCGATGAGGACGACGATGTCCCCGAAGCCCCCAAGCAGCCGATCTCCCGCCCTGGCGACGTCTGGCAACTGGGCCCGCACCGCCTGATCTGCGGCGATGCCAGCAATCCATCCGTGGTCGCCACCCTGATGCACGGCGAGCAGGCCAGCCTGTGTTTCACCTCGCCGCCCTACGGCAACCAGCGCGACTACACCTCTGGCGGTATCGCCGACTGGGATGGCCTGATGCGCGGCGTGTTTGCGCAAGTACCCATGGCCGCCGACGGTCAGATGCTGGTCAATCTGGGTCTGATCCACCGCGACAACGAGTTCATCCCGTATTGGGACCAGTGGCTCGATTGGATGCGGACACAAGGCTGGCGGCGCTTTGCCTGGTACGTCTGGGACCAGGGGCCGGGGATGCCCGGCGACTGGCAAGGACGCCTCGCGCCGAGCTTTGAATTCATCTTCCACTTCAACCGGCAAACGCGCAAACCCAACAAGACGGTGCCCTGCAAGTTCGCTGGCCAGGAAACGCACCTGCGTGCCGACGGATCCTCGACGGCGATGCGCGGCAAGGATGGCCAGGTCAATGGCTGGACTGCTGCGGGTCAGCCCACACAGGACCATCGCATCCCCGACTCGGTCATCCGGGTCATGCGCCACAAGGGAAAGATCGGCAAGGACATTGATCACCCAGCCGTGTTCCCGGTCACGCTGCCGGTGGAGGTCATCGAGGCCTACACCGATGAGGGCGAGATCGTCTTCGAGCCCTTTGGCGGCAGCTGCACCACGCTGATGGCTGCGCAGCGGACCGGGCGCATCGGCCGTGCCGTAGAGATCGCACCTGAGTACGTCGACGTGGCGCTGATCCGTTTCCAACAGAACTTCCCCGGTGTGCCAGTCACCCTGGCTGCCACAGGCGAGACCTTAGAGGCCATCGCCCAACAACGAAGAAGCGAATCCATCCATGTCTGAACCCTGGCTCTCCACACACATCGAGCGTTGGCCCACCGCAAAACTGGTGCCCTACGCCCGCAATGCCCGCACTCACTCCGAGGATCAAGTGGCGCAGATCGCCGCATCCATCGTCGAGTTCGGATTCACCAATCCGATCCTGGCGGGGTCCGACGGCGTGATCGTCGCTGGTCATGGACGCCTGGCCGCCGCGCAAAAGCTGGGTCTGGACACCGTGCCCGTGGTGGTTTTGGATCACCTGACACCCACCCAGCGCCGCGCCCTCATCATTGCGGACAACCGCATTGCAGAAAACGCCGGATGGGACGACGCCATGCTGCGCATCGAACTGCAGTCTTTGCAGGAGGACGGTTTCAATCTGGACATCACTGGCTTCGATGCCGACGCATTGGCCGAGATCATGGCGGGCGAAGAGACCACGGTCGATGGCCAGACGGATGACGATGCAGTGCCCGAAGTGTCGGCCACCCCAATCTCCCGCCCTGGCGATGTCTGGGAACTGGGCAACCACCGTCTGGTGTGCGGCGATGCCACCGACCCCAAGAGCTACGAGCTGCTGATGGCAGATGCCAAGGCTGACATGGTGTTCACCGATCCACCGTACAACGTGGATTACGCCAACAGCGCCAAGGACAAGATGCGCGGGAAGGACCGCCCGATCTTGAACGACAACTTGGGCGATGGTTTTTACGACTTCCTGCTGGCCGCATTGACGCCAATGCTGGAGCGCTGCGCCGGGGCGTCTTACATCGCCATGTCGTCCAGTGAGCTGGACACCCTGCAACAGGCCTTCCGTGCCGCCGGTGGCAAGTGGTCCACGTTCATCATCTGGGCCAAGAACACCTTCACGCTCGGCCGCGCCGACTACCAGCGCCAGTACGAGCCTATCCTCTACGGTTGGCCCGAAGGTCAAAACCGCCACTGGTGTGGTGACCGCGACCAGGGCGACGTGTGGAATATCAAGAAGCCCCAAAAGAACGACCTTCACCCCACCATGAAACCGGTGGAGTTGGTGGAACGGGCCATTCGCAATTCCAGCCGACCGGGCGACATCGTGTTGGACCCGTTCGGCGGCTCTGGCACCACCCTGATCGCCACCGAAAAAACAGGTCGCATCGGCTGGCTCATCGAACTCGATCCCAAGTACGTCGATGTGATCGTTCGTCGCTGGCAAGACTGGAGCGGGCAAGAAGCCTACCGGGAATCGGACGCGGCCAAGTTCAATGATCTGGCGGCAGTGGCTGGCGCAGAGATCACAGCAAACACAGAGGAGGCCAACGCATGAAGCAGTCGCGCCTGATGTCCCTTGTGGAGTCGCTGGCCAATGTACTGGTGGGTTATGTCGTGGCGGTGGCCACGCAGATGCTGGTCTTCCCGCTGTTCGGCCTGGCCGTGACCGTCACCGAGAACCTGCTGATCGGTTTGATCTTCACGGCCGTCTCGATCGTGCGCAGCTACGCGCTGCGCCGGGGCTTCGAAGCCCTGCGGGTGCGTCAGTCGGCCATGGCATCTTCGACGATCTCGCAGTGAATCACAAAGCCCGTCAGGTATGGCAGTCCC
>Ga0255211_1000613_pt1 | contig 12225 bp, 15 predicted proteins | sample Miss_Yuk_RepB_8d_FD_183036 | JGI IMG/M metagenome (GOLD analysis project Ga0255211, IMG submission 183036) | Freshwater microbial communities from Mississippi River, Louisiana, United States - Miss_Yuk_RepB_8d | ecosystem: Environmental > Aquatic > Freshwater > River | place: USA: Louisiana...
CGTACTCGAACGAATTAATACCCATATCAGTTACAAGCAAAAGGACATCATACTACTTGCGCTAACATGTTACATGAAGATCGATGAAGATGACATCAATAAGAAAAATATATTCATCTCAGCTACTCCAGAAGAGGAGAAACTTGTTATGACCTCAATAAGCACTGCCACCACCACAAACACCCTTTCCTCTGACCCTGACCACCCCCCTTCCCTCGCCATCGCCTCAACAACAACAACATACGACCACAAATATAAGTATTTATATAGTTAAAATTGAACTAAAGTTATTATTTTATTCATTAATATAACACACACACACACACACTTATCAACAATGGTTCGCAACGAAGGAGGCGGTAATAAAATGAAGCACCTTGCACGTAAACACGTCAACGGTTCAACACAACAACAGGCCAATAAATTCTTGCGTGTTTCACAATCAAAAGAAGAAATATACGCATATATAGTTCGTCTGCTCGGAAACTCGATGTGTCTGGTGAAATGCGTTGATGGTTACGAGAGATTGTGTCATATTCGCGGAAAGTTCACAGGGCGCTCCAAGCGAGAAAATGCACTCGCACAAGGAACATGGGTTCTGATTGGTCTACGCCAATGGGACGCAGAAAAGGAGTTTGCAAGTAAAGTATCAAAAACATCGAAAAATATACAGAAGTGCGATCTTTTAGAGATTTACTCTGCATCAGAACGAGAGAAGTTGCGCGTTCAAGAAAAAATATTCCAAGATATCGTAACAGAAGGAAACAACAGTGATGGAGGCGGAAGTGGCGACAACAGTGACGATGAATTCAAGACAAAGGGAAATATAGAGTTTAAAGACCAAAAAACACTGGAGTATCAAGAAATCATCGCACAAGGTGGAAAACTATCCAAGATATCCACAACAAGTTACCAAGACATTTACAATGAAATCAGCGATAGCGAAGAAAGTGATGACGACATCCAAGAAGAAGAAATAGAAAGTATACAAAATGAATATCCGACAGAATCATCATCTCATCCTTTTCCTAATCGAAAATTACTATCACATATTCACGAACAATTAGAAGAAGTGAATATCGATGATATATAACAATTCAATCTTCATACAGCAAAACTGTAAAACTAATAAGGTCATGAAACATTTCAATTAATGGACGAAAATAAATTGCATCAAAAGAAAGAATATTTTTATATTCTACAACACGTCCGTATTCATGCGAATCATACCTTTCTCCACTATCATTAATGCCATCTACACTACCCAAATATTCAGATAACCACCGAATATCATTATTACTTGATTCTGGCATTTGAAAATCATACAATAACAAAGAATGAAAATTATAATATTTTTTTTTATTACGTACTGACTGATACTGATGCACAATATGTAATAGTTCATTTTGACTAATTTGATTTGGTTTATTCAATACATACTTGTAAGGTGCTAGTATTGGAAGAACATTTTGGACACTTTTTTTATTGGAATCTAAGTATACAAATTGAAAAGATATACAAATAATATCTGTTTTTAAAAATAGTTTATATTCACTTAGTAATATTTGATTTTCGATATCAACTATCCATTTCGTATCAAAATACCCATTTTTATCGAACTCTACTTCAAGGTCACATACATCTCCATCTTGATTCACATAATTTCCTCCCCAATCATCAACACTACTTTCACCATCACTGTCATCTAAGATATAATCATGATAATCAGATTTAACTTGCATTTTGTTATGTACGATTATATAACAAAACGATTATAACACTAAATGAATGGACGCATTCATTCATTCATTCATTCATTCATTCATTCATTCATCGATACAAAGTATCATACTTTCGGTCACATGAGTCAATAAGAACAGATGATATGAAACCTCTTTTATTTCTAACATCTTCTTCTCTATCAATATTCTCATAACATTCGTCACCTTCTCTGTGTTCAAACTCATTATAATTATCTTTGCAAAAGGCACCTAAAAAGATATTCGCAGATGACAATTGAGATTTTTGTGCATATTCAGAACGAACTTTAGGTGGAGTATTTATAGTAACTGAACTTACTGGATTACTGTTACTATTTTTCAAGACCATTTCTTTAAAATTTAGTTTTGTATGAATAACGTTAGATACACAAGAACCCAATGATGGAAAATCTTCTTTATTATGAATACTTTTTGTATCTCCTATAACTGAAGTATTATTTTCAGTAATATAAGTATCACATCCACGAAGTCGTTCATGTTGAATGACTGGATGATGAATAAATGGGTTTATACTAGTAGCAGTTGAAAAACTATCTGCAACATGTCCATTTGAAATACATGTTGAAGATGAGTTTCGTTTATTTGAACGCAAAAATACATTTGATATACGTCGATGAAAAGATGAACCACTATCACGTCTACTATTACTACTGTTAGTTGTGCCGATATATGCATTAGATACTGTAGTTGGTTTATATGTATCTGGAGCACAAACAGCAATAAAAAATGGGTTCGAACTTTCAAGAACAGGTTTGACTGTATCATCATTTATGTTGTGACGTGATGAATTTTGTGTTCTTTTTTGATGAACTCGTCTACGTGTATTTTTTGTATTTTTTATTGTATCATCTGTTCCAGTTCCAGTTCCAGTTCCAGTTCCAGTTCCAGTTCCAGTTCCGGTTCCAGTTCCAGTTCCGGTTCCTCTTCCAGTTCCTATTAAACTAGAAGTGCTACTCGAACCCCCTCCCAACTGTTTCCTGCGTTGTCCACCACTTCCCCTATTCGATATATTTTTTGATTGAAAAGTCATAAACACGCAAGTTATAGTTACATAATATGAATAATTAATGTTTATACTGTTTATATAAATAATCACAGACACTATTATAAAATTGATTAAAAATGAAGCCATTAATTCAAATCAAACGACCAAAACAAGCAAAACGAACAACGATGACATTATTTGATGAAGATGCATACCAGCACCCGGCATTATGTATTCCACGAGGACTAGGAAAAGTGAATCATCAAGAATTGACATCCATCATTAATAAAACCGGACTTGGTGAAATATACAAAATCATCATCAAACCACGTGAATTCATTCTTCCAGAATGGGAACGAACAACAACTGTTCCGCGGATCATTGAACAACACAACCAAGGACAAGAAGCAGAAATTATTGACGAAAAGACAACAGAAATGGAACACAAAGTATTTTATAGCAACATCTACATCTACTTCAAAAAATGGAACACAGACAACCCCATTGTAAGAAAATATCGCAATAATCTCATAAATGGTCAATCCATAAAAATCGTCTACAATATGATACCAACACCGATATTCTGGCGATGCGTTGCTGCAAATTTCCATCGACGATAATTTGTAAACGAAATAAAAGATAATTATATAGTAACACATACATTGACAATGTCAGAAACTTCCACCTATAATTTTTCATCAGAACTGCTTATACAAAGTTGTCCTTTACCAAAATCAATGATTTCTCACAAAGGCAAATTGAATAACACCTTGACGATAAGTGCTGAAATAATAGAACCACTATCATCATTTCTAAAGCGAAATAAAAAACATATAGAATATCAAGTCATCGAAAAACTGATAGACTCAATTGGACGGCAACTTCAATTTCTAGAACGAGAGAATATGGGAATTGCAAGTTTCAATATCGATGATATCACCGTTTTTCATACAAATACCACAGGCAATGATACACATAATACTATTCATTTCGCAATTACGAACGATGATAAAATCCACGAAATCAACGAAGACCACAAACTCATTATTGACACTCCGTATTCAAAAGAATACACAACAACGCCCACCAACAACATCAAAAATAAGGCTTTCCATTCTCCAGAATTTAAAGAGTTCATTGCTAAAAAAATAATTCCGTATCCAATCCATTTTAAATCAGGATATTACAGTTTTGGACTATTATGCATTTATTGTTACGTCACTCGAACTACTTACACCGCAACTGACAATGAATTCGACGAAATCCTCGCCCCCATCATAAATACAAAAATATATTGGTTTTTAAAGCAGGTCTTACAAGAAAACCCGACAGAACGCCGATATATTTGTGTTTAAGTCTACCCGACATAATTCGCAGGAAGCGCCCCCGCGGCCACTGCATCCTGCCAGCGCAAATAATTCACTTGGCACCCCAATTCTGACCCATTGTGTCGAATATACATGGGAAAGTGCGTGTACTTATTCGGTTCTTTACACGTCGACAAACAATTCGACCGTCCATGTTTCAATCCTCCTTTCTCAATATATTCACTCTGACTGACCACACGCTCAGTTACAGTTTTTGTAACAGGTTTCCAACTAACACGCTTACGCTTTAATACTCCCGTTCCGACAAAGAATTTACAAACTGTGCAAGGATTCGATGGAGCATTCACTTTCACTGAACCAGCAGCTACAGTTTTCGAAGCAAGCTTCTTAATATATTGAGACTGAGATTTAACATCAAGCGTCGCTGACGGAATATCTTTGAACCAATACCGCGGATACTGCGCTCCCTTAATCCACCGATACTTCATATTGATCATCGAAGCATTTGTCCGCGACGAACGTTTAATCACTGACGGATCATTGACTGAAAAGTACCACGACGAATTTCCACTACCCCCGCGGACAGCCCCGCGACCACCACCACTCCATCCACCAGAACCTACCATTCGAATCTGCCCGATTCCACGTAAGTTCCTATGCCCACCATTGATCGAAAACCCAGCGCGATTCGAGTCATTCACACCAGTCTTTCCGTCACCCCCTGGCAAATGCCCAGAAATAGGCGCAACTCGAGGATGATTCTCTCGAACCTTACGACGCATAACTACGATAGACATAACCAAAACCTACTGTTCTTGACTTATTATATAATATAAACATAATCCTATTTACATTATATACACCACAATCCCCTCCCCACGTAATGACTACTAAATACCAGCTCTATATCTATCTCTCGAAACACAACGACGATGAGGAATGGGTCCAGCGCTACAAACAAAAAGTCAGCGACCACAATCAGAAAATCACTGACGCTGCCGCCAATCCCGCCACAGCAACACCCGATTCAGGGTTCGATCTATTCATGCCGTTCTCTGGAACAGAATACATTGATTCTAATATCATGCGCATCGATATAAAGAATAATGAACCACCAGCGCCATTACATGTTGGCGTGGATGGCGCCCGTGCTCTTAATCTTGGTCTTCGATGCTGCATGCGTGTTTATCCCTCGTCTACCGCCGCCACAATCACCACAACGACGACCACCCCCGTAGCCAGCACCACCACCCCCGAACCACTCTCTATTTCCACCACCACAGTTATTCCGAACACGTATGCCACAGACCTCCCATCCCAACCATGCGGATTTTACCTCTACCCTAGATCTAGTATAAGTAAAACGAGGATGCGTCTCGCCAATTCTGTTGGAATCATTGATGCTGGGTACAGAGGCGATCTTATTGCGGCAGTGGATACCATTGGAATATTCGGAAGCTCGGATATATGGCATATATGGAAAGAGACCCTTTCACCAATCAAGAAATATGATCGGTATTTTCAGGTATGCGCACCAGATCTCTCGCCGTTTCTCGTTCATATTGTCGACACCGAAAGAGACTTAAGTCCTCCCACCACGCGCGGCCATGGCGGGTTTGGTTCATCTGGGGTGTAGCTTCGATAGTATCGCCTTCGCCCGACGTGCTACGGCAGTATACCTACGATATGCTCGTGCTCCTGAAGCCGTTCGCTTCTTCCGTGCGGTAATCGCAGCCCATTCACGAGCGCGAGAATATGCAGCCGCCACACCCCGAGGATCGATCTTACACGCCCCCGCCCCCGCGCCCGCCCCCGACCCTAAACGCGCACAAATTGGGAATGTCTTTCCTGGACCCAAAAAGCACCGACGACCACATTTCGACAATACAGCAGAACGATCACCTACGGATTTAGGTGCGTCACGCGACCAATTACGCGTTCCGTGGTGTCTATTGCTGTGATGGTGGCGGACATGGCGCGACCGAGACTGAGACTGTTCTGCACCCATTTTATATAATAATTGTATAAAAAAATATTTATTACACACACCTTTACACCCTTACACCCTTACACCCTTACACCCCACACAGAAACTCATTACATAACACACGCTTCCTTTCTTGTATTTCTTCGCACTTGTGATCCAGCGTAGAAATGCACTCCTCCGCACCGACGACAGAATCAACCTCCTCCACGACGAAATCCGACATATAGAACCGAAACACGCGAACTGCTTTGGTCTGTCCCATACGATAGCACCGGGCGATGGCCTGGTCTTCTACACACGGATTCCAGTGTGGACTTATGAAATAGACATCCGAATACGATTGCAAGTTCAGGCCTTCACTGCATGTGCGAATCTGTAGAATGAGCACGGTAGGTGCAGCAGCGAATATTCGGTTGCGCTCACGTGAACCAACTGCGCCATCGATGATAGCAATATCGTCATCACCACCACCCCCCACGCCACCACGCAGCAACATATCGCGCAACTGGGTCATCTCACGGCGGTAGTGGCAGAACACGATGGACTTTCTACCCGACCCGGCAGCCGCCTCTGCAACCATTGTCGCAACAACCCGATCCAATTTACTCTGTTTTGAAACAGCAACGTGAAATTCTTCCATAGAAAGACCATGAGTGTCTTCAGTATCATCCAAGTCACCCATCACTTCTTCCTTCGTCTTCGTATTCGTCTTCGTATTCGTATTCGTCTTCGTCTTCGTCTTCAACAATCCCGGCCATACGCACATTTGACGCATCCGAGTATACAACTTCAATCTCTCGGCGCGATCACTTGTATTCCTTGCTTTCTGATGAATCTCGCGACTCAATTCGAGTTCGTTTTCGGAACTCCATGGAATTTTTGATTTGTAATGTTTGAGAGATTGGAGACGAGGAGCACATGTCACATCCATTGCCCCAGACCCCTCCACCACGCCACCCTCCACCACGCCACCCTCCGCCACCACCATACCAACACTTACCTTTGTCCTGCGTAACACATACTGGTCGCGAATCGCACGCCGTTTTTCTTCCGAAATCAAATCACCCACACCAAACCCAAGCACATAACATAACGATTTCAAATCGGATATTTTGTTTTGAATAGGGGTTCCAGTTACGATCCATACACTCGGGCGCTTTGCCCCCCCATCTGCTGCAGCAGTCGCAGAAACAACACGCATCGCGCCTTTGAAGATACGGCTACTCTTGTTACGCAGATGATGAGCCTCATCAAAGATTACGCGGTCAGCGTGGAACGTAAGCAATGACAATGTAGGTACTTTCGGAACCTTCTTCGGGTCGGTAGCCTTCAGGATATTCAATATTCTTTTCTTAGAAACCGCCGCCGCCGCCGACGCCGACGCCGGTTCTTCCATCGCAACACAACCGTAGGTCGTAATTACAATATCAATTGCACGCGCGCTGACACTTTCACTACCACCACCACCCCCCCTCCCACGCTTGGGAGGTCTGTGGCGCCAGACGACATCAACGCCACCCTCCGACAAAACCACACTGCGTTTTCCAGTGACACCGTGATACACAGCAACCACCAAGTCGGATTTTACACCAGTATCGATAATTGTCTTCTTGAGTTGAGCAACCCACTGCGCGATCAGCGCTACTGGCACAACAATCAAGGTGCGTCGATATGCAGCCAAGTTCGCAAGGATAAGACCCATCATCATAATTGTTTTGCCGAGACCCATTTCGTCTGCAATGATACCACCGCGCACCGCCACCGCCGCGCCCACCGCGCCGGCCTCTTCACGGCGCAGACAAAACTCAACACCTTCGCGCTGATAGCTTTTTGGTTCAAGACCGGACTTTTGTATATATTCATCAAACCTGTCAATACCTACCTTAGGCGCAGGCGCCAGCGCCGCCTTTTTCTTCTTCACAATAATCACTCTAGTAGCTTTGTTTTTGTCTGATTCCATTATTCTTCACAGTCACTGTAATCCAAAAAATCAGAAAAAAAGATTTCAATTTTTCCACTTTTGACATGTGACCACCTAAAAAAAGTATGATCTACATGACAACAGTGACATCTGGAAAAAATTGAAATACTTTTCTAACATTAATCCAGATGCAGTGATAAAGTAATCAACAAACGAACGATACAGAAATGTCTACTACTGCTGCTACTACTACTACTGGAGGTCTCCCCAGGTTTGATGATGAACACTACGAAGCTGAGTTCTCGACGCCGGCGACGATGATCGGAACTCCGCGCCCAGGAATGGATGCAGAAGACGCTGCACAGAGACAAAACGCCGCAAATCAGGCAATTTGGTCCTTCTCAGAGGTGGCCAAGCATGCTGCCGCAGCAATCAAACGTCGTCGTTCTCCAAAAGCACGCACAGAATATTGCACGATGAGCAAACAAGTCATTCACGCATTCGATGCACTGCAAACCGAGATTCAGAAAAACCCGGAAGTCATGTCGCAGGAGGATTTCAATCTTCTCAAACAAGCAATCGGCAATCGTCGCATCAGACTCATCGTGCACGACAGCAAGACATTCGACGAACTGAAGAAGTTGCAAGCACAAATCATGAACGAAATGCAAGAGGCCGAACGAGCAACATACAGGGAATTCATGAACAAGTCCGGCAGCAGCAGCAGCGATGAAGCATACATCAGCGCCAAAAACCGTCACCAGGACCTCATGGTTTGGAACACTGAACTCGCAAAGGAAATCAGACGGATCCAGCCAAAATTCAAATACTCCAACATGGGAGGCGGGCTCTTCAGACATGAACTCAACCAACCAGCAGATCCACCTGGCGTTGCATCACAACATGCACAGATTGCACCAGCACACGGCGTCATCCTTCGCAACATTCTCAAACCAGAAACCATTCGCCGCACATTCATTTCACTTGACACACTCACTCAGAACATTCGCAATGACGTTGTCGACTTTCTCAGGGTTCCATCGCGAAACAAAGATCGCCATGAAGTTATCAGACAAATCAAAGAATCATGCATCGCTGCTGCCAAATTGAAACATAAAAAATCGCACTGAACACTACACTACACTACACTACACTAGACACGTATTACAGTTTACAGGTTCAATAATCAATCGAATAGACGTAGATATACAGGTACATTTTTTTTAAACAAATAATAAAGAAATTATAATAAATTACTATATTATTGCACACTCAACGTAAGAACACACGCACGATGGGAGGAAATAAGAAAAATAAACGAGGAAGCATCCCTTCATCTTCGGGTGCTACATCAATCATATTAACAGATTCGATTGAAAGAACACCCGAAAATGATTATGGCGTATTATCTGATCCAGAAGAGAATCATCCATCAATTCCAGTTCCTCTTTTAACAAAAGAAAGCAGCGACAATGCTACTCATCCGTTGACTGCGGCGTCAGCTGTGGAGGAGGAGGTCGAATATACTCATACCCCATCCGAACCGTCCCAACTGTCGCATTCACCACAACAGACGCAACAATTGGAACAACCGTCGTCACCACTGCAACCCCCATCCCCACAACAATCGTCCCCGTCGTTACAATCGCAGAAACTACCAACCCCAACACCATCAAAATCTCTCGACACTCTTCAACTTAAACTTTCGAGAGATAAGAGTTTCTCGCGAAAAATAACACTGCACACATTTTTCTCCTATGTGATTCTTGCGATTGAAATGCAACGTGCATGTTCATCTTCCATTGCACGCATATCGCCACATGACGTCCAAGAACTCATAGAATACATGATCGAAAATCATTCCGCAACAGAAGATGTCAAATCATATTTGTATACACTTGTTGAAACCAAAGTCATTTACAATTTGATTGAAGCAGTCATTGAGTTTAATAAAGATCAATCCGACGCATTAGATAAACTTCTCACGATAGAGGAAATCGAACTTCAAGCAATCAACGCGAACACAAAGGATGATTCTGCCTCCACCGCCTCTGCGAATACCCACAAAACCAACACCACTACCCATCATGCGAATACAGACTATGTAACGATTGCGGTAATATCATCAGACCCAGAAAACCAAACGAATCTGACACAGACCTCCCCCCAGCCCCGTATCGGGTTTTTTCAACGCATGCGCTCCTTTTTTTCGGGATGCTGTGGATGTAAATAATGATGAATTGGGAGGTAACGGACGTAAACCGGCAACGCTCATAATAATTTATTAAGTAGTATATTATTATGTGATTATCTTGTTTTATGATTTACCTAGGTTCGGCGTTCGAAGTGGAACCTCTTATTTCAATCGCAACAAATACAACGCCTGCGCCAAAGTCCCCACCATTTCATCGCGGATATTTACTAAATCTGTGTACCCGTTCAGTTTTTCAGTCAATCCTTCCATATGCACAATGTTATCGTTAAGAACCTTGCAAAATGCTTCGAGAGATTTACATTCGCAAAATTCGATAAAAGCTTCTTGTCCAGGTTTAAACCGGAATACAGGAACACCCGCCCCCGCCCCGGCTCCGCCCCCCTTACTCCTCGAACAATGCCCGATATAGATTTCAATAAAGGAATCGACTAATTCACTCAACTTTGTATGAAGTTCATCCGTTGCCTTATGTGTGGGATACGACAATGTTGACCAATGGTAGATTTTAATCGTGTTTAATAATTCAAGAAAACAAAGAATGTGATCCGCAATATCATTCGCACACCCAGGGCGGCGTTTATTTGATGCCGCACTGCGACTACCTCCAAACATAAGATCGCCGGGACTTTGTCCTCCTGTATTAGGATCTTGTTCAATTTCTGATCCTTGTGTTATGGATGATGCGCCAACAAGTGTACCGGCCAATCCAAGTTCTGCAAATGAGGATGACGATCGACTATTATGACTCCCGCGCCTTTTTCCTCGTACACGCCTTCGAGTACTATGCTTATTTCGTCCACGAGATGAATGTGCCATTATTATAGTATCTCATATAGTATAAGGATATTATATGAAATATTAATGAAATAACTATTACAACAATAAAATATGTATTTTATGATTCATTTGGTTTCTATACAAAGTTCACCCTAATAGACGGCATGCTATAATGAAATTATTGCATGATCGTCAAACAGCCACATTTTTTTATCATTATTACAAATGCATATTATTATACAATCTTTATAATTATTACTGTTATTATTGTTATTAAAACCATATGAATCTTTACATACGCGATTAGTTGTCTTTATTTTCAGTTGTAACCATAAATCCGATGTTTCTTCTACCGGTTTTATAAGTAAATCTATTATGTCTCCTTCATGTGTATATTTATATGTATAATTATTTTTTATAAGTGATACAATATAGGTAATCGCTATGTCATGGTAATAATGATTTATCGACTGTCCTGAACTTGTTATTTTTCCGGAAAATTGTTTATTTTTATTTATTACACATTTCGGACAAATAACTCCAGTATTGCGACTTTTAAATACGTTATAGTGTACTGAATGAATATGACCACATGAAGCAATATAATTTAATTTTGGTATTTTACATATTTTTTTCAATTCAAAATATTCTTCTTTATTTGTCATCAAATTACATCCTTTGTTTGTAAATGTGTCATAAACAACATCATAATCCATTTAATACTATTATGTAAAATAAATTATAGCGTTTATATTTTATTACATCACGACTTAGAAGTGTTGTAATAAAAATAAAATCGTCTCTGGAAGGAATTGAACCTCCGACCTTTCGGTTAACAGCCGACTATTCTAACCACTGAACTACAGAGACAAAAAACATATATCGACCTTTCTCCTGTGTCAACTGAGTTACGAAGGCCAATTGCCCTCATCTGGAATCGAACCAGAGACCCCCACATTACAAGTGTGGTGCTCTACCTCTGAGCTATAAAGGCCAATCGAAAAAAAATGCGCGAAGCAGGATTCGAACCTGCGAACCCGAAGGACGTCGGCTTAAGCGACGTGGCATTGACCACTAACCGATTCGCGCGAAATCACATTTTTTATTTTTTGTTTTTTTGGAGAGGCGCACCCCCTCCATTCATATACCATGTTGCTTCTTTAAGTTATTTATAATAGTTCAAGCATCCCAACGTTCATGTGAACATATGCGATACAACCGGCGAACATGC
>Ga0255211_1000618_pt1 | contig 12082 bp, 6 predicted proteins | sample Miss_Yuk_RepB_8d_FD_183036 | JGI IMG/M metagenome (GOLD analysis project Ga0255211, IMG submission 183036) | Freshwater microbial communities from Mississippi River, Louisiana, United States - Miss_Yuk_RepB_8d | ecosystem: Environmental > Aquatic > Freshwater > River | place: USA: Louisiana...
CGCCAATAACAATAAGTCCTTTAAAAAATGTTTCAATGAGGTTTAAATCATTGGCTCCCTACGGTCGCCAATAACAATAAGTCCTTTAAAAAATGTTTCAATGAGGTTTAAATCATTGGCGACCGTAGGGAGCCAAAAGGGAGAGAGTAATTAGATGCGCACCAATAAGAGTTCCACCAGCTAGCGCGGTGGAACTCGAAATGCGCGGTGCGCATCTTTTAGAACCGTAGGTTCTCTCTGTTCTTTCTGTTCTTTCTCTATATGCCACGCCCAATCAAACAATTAGATGGATTTTATCATATCCAAGGTACCAAATGGAAAGATTTATGGGGCTCGAGAGACCAAGTATTCCATAAAAAAGCCTATAAAACCACCGGCGGTTTAACCAAAACTGATTTAGTAAAAAATGACGAAGGTAAAATAATTAGCAAAGCCAAATATATTACTGCAAAACGAGAGCAACGATTAAAAAAATATGGTTTCGGTGTGAAATCCAAACGTTTCGGTTATTTAGATGCTCGTTATCGCAATTCCAAACGATACAAAGATGTGTCCGAAAAACAATCACGTAAAACAAGACGTCAAAAACACTAATGATCCTATAGAAAAACACGTTCCAAGTCATCAGGTAATGGTTGAATTTCTATACGATAGTATCTTTCCAAATTACGCATAATAAAAATATCACGTTGAGTAATTAAATTTAGTGCGACACCTTTACGACCCCAACGTCCACTACGTCCAATACGATGTAAATAAGTATGTACATCTTTCGTGACATCATAATTAATTACCGCACTTACTTGTTGAATATCAATGCCTCTGGCTGTGATATTTGAAGAAATCAAAACTCTCGTTTCCCCCTTACGAAATTGTTGGAATTGATGATCACGATCCACACGAGACATATTTCTATGAATATATCCAATAGCATATCCATCTGCTTTTAAAGCATTCGCTAATTGTGTCACACGATTTACACTATTGCAATAAATAATCGTCTGATTCACATTAATCTTAGAAAATAAATCCTTAATTACTGCAATTTTATCATCATCATTTTCAAGAGCCACAAAATATTGGCGAATTCCTTCTAATGATAATTTCTCCGCTTCCATCGTAATACGAATCGGGTCACGCATAAACTTACTTGTTAATTGTAATATTTCGGGAGGCATTGTCGCACTAAACACACAAACTTGAACATCCTCCATTAAATACATAAAAATATTCTGGACCTGTTCTTTGAAACCGGTGGAAAGCATATCATCGGCCTCATCAATCACCAGCATTTTTACGTGGAATGTCTTCAAATGTCCGCGTTTCATCATATCGAAAACACGACCAGGACAACCAACAACAACGTGGGGCTGACAAGATTTTAGTTCGCTAATATCGTGTTCGGACGATTGACCACCAATCAAGGTTTTCACAATTAGTCCGTCCATAAAATTGCCGATTTGTTGGACAACATTGGCAATTTGACTGGCTAATTCGTGTGTAGGGGCTAATAAGACAATCTGAGTGCTTTTCATATTTAAGTCGATTTTTTGGAGAGAACTAATAACAAAAGTACCAGTCTTACCTGTCCCGGATTGAGCCTGAGCAATAACGTCTCGACCGGATAATACAGGCAAAATCGCTTTTTGTTGAATAGGACTCGGATTTTCAAATCCATATCCGAAAATTCCTCGGTGAAGTTCCGGTTTTAATCCGATTTCTTCCCAAGTATTGAAATTTTGTTTTGTTGGCGGTGGTTGTTCCATTTTATGAATATAAATAAGGGTTATAAATATCTATCTATTGTTTTTTATATCGTTTTCATTTTTTGTGTAAATTATTGCGACCCTAAAATATCCCCGCTCAAATAAGTAAGAAAAGAAAAAAATGTAAAGATAACCGCGGTATTCTTAAAAAAAGAGAAATCCTCTCTTCTAAAAATTTTAGGGAACCATAAAACATATGAGCGCCAACAACAACCATACCGACATTATCCATTCTTATGACGACGAACCTCTTTTGAAAGACGATACTTCCCGTTATGTCATGTTTCCTATTAAAGACGAATCTATTTGGAAAATGTATAAAAAACAAGTGGATTGTTTTTGGCGTGCTGAAGAAGTTGACTTATCAAAAGACCTAAAAGATTGGGAACGATTAAATTCCGATGAACAATTCTTTATTTCGATGGTTCTCGCATTTTTTGCGGCAAGTGATGGAATTGTTATGGAAAACTTATCAAAACGGTTTATGGATGATGTGCAACTCGCTGAAGCCCGTGCATTCTATGGTTTCCAAATCGCTATGGAATCTATACACAGTGAAATGTATTCCATTTTAATCGAAACTTATATCCGTGATAAAGAACAAAAAACGAAATTGTTCCAAGCGATTGAACATTTCCCCTGCATTAAGAAAAAAGCAGACTGGGCGAGAAAATGGATAGGATATGGTGCGAATGATTCAGTTGCTACTTTCGCACGTCGATTAGTTGCTTTTGCGTGTGTGGAAGGAATCTTTTTCAGCAGTAGTTTCGCGGCGATTTATTGGATTAAAAAAAGAGGTTTAATGCCAGGATTAACATTATCGAATGAATTTATTTCGAGAGATGAAGCACTTCATACTGAATTTGCTATTTTATTATATTTGAAACTGCGTCAAGGATTACCAGAAGGAGATATTGAAAAAATGATTCGCGAAGCAGTTGAAATCGAAAAGGAATTCATATTAGATGCTATCCCTTGTCGTATGATAGGTATGAATTCTACATTAATGAGTCAATATATTGAATTTGTTGGTGATAGATTATCTCTCCAATTAGGTGGAACAAAAATCTATGGTTCTGTGAATCCTTTTGATTTTATGGAATTAATTAGTATCGAATCTAAAGTGAATTTCTTTGAACGAACCAATTCCGAATATGCGTTGGCGAATAAAGAAGTCACCACTAACGTTTTTGATTTTAATGCTGATTTTTAAGTTGTCATATATTGTAATTTACCAAACAATTATTGTTTTATTCAATAAAAACAATAATATACTATACATAATCCTAAACATTTTATACACCAATTATACTTTCCATAAAATAAGGTTGTGATACAGTGATTTTTCTTTTTCGAATTTTTTCTCTTGTTTTCTTTTCATTTGCTAATACTGCAGCCGCTGCGGATTCTTCATCGATGTCTGTATAAATGTTCTTATATTCTTTTGTCAAAATATCTTTTACAAACTCATAAACATAACGAATCATCTCTTCAGAACAACCTCCTAATACGAGACATCCTCCAGTTCGAAACACAATGAAAGTGATTTTTGTATATTTATTGGATTGAATTAAATCCTGTAGTTTCAAATGACAATCTTCTTCTTCAATATATCCAAGTTGTTTTTCTCTGTCGAATCCGTGTTTATGATTAAAATAGAATAATGTTTTCACACCGGGATAGAAAGAATCATACGATGTGTCCAAGCGATATTTGGGGCCACGTAGAATACGCGAAAATGCGACTCTATCAATATAAAATCCCGCATTGAAATTCGAATTAATTAATACGTGTTCATCCGGACAATCTTGATATTCCAATTTATCACCATCATCGAAATAAGGCGCCAATAATTCCAATACATTACGTTTCGCGGATTCCAACAGGTAATTATCAACGACTCCTGGGATTTCTAATTTCCCTGTATTGAAAATTTTCACGTGGATTTCTCTGAATTCCGGTTTGGAACCGCGTTCATCGAGAATTCGGAAAACCAGCGCAAAACAATTATAGAAAGCGCTTTTTTTATCTTTCATACGGCAATTTAATAATTCTTTGGAACTTAATCCGACAGTTAATTTTCTCTCATCCTTGAATCTGATTTTCTTCGAATTCGGATTATCAATTTGTTTAATGATTTTCTCCTTATAATAATACACTTGGTTGCGTTTCGAAATATAGGATTCCACTTCCTCGGGTGTCTGACAAGTTACTTTTGTCTGTTTTTTAATAATTCCTGTTTTCGCCTCCCAATAAGGAACAATCGGCAATTTCCAAAAGATATCCAAAACATTAATTTGTGTTCTGTTCAAATATAATTTCTTCGTTTTCGTGGATATGATTAATTCTCCACAAGGCGGTGCTTGTTCTAACATTCCCTTTTTATTATCGAGTTCTATATCTACTTTTACCTTAGGAATCACCGGTTTTACAGCCATAAAAGATGGCTGATTCTCATTACGCATTTGAGTTAAGAAAGATTCCCATTCAGAATCGATCGACATGATTATTGGAAGTATTTAAAGACGGTCTTTATATTGATTTAGTTGTGGTTTGTTCTTTATATTGTTTTCATAACTCTTATAACTTGTGGAAAGTCAATTTTGTAAGCGTGACACGGAAAGCGGAAAATAGGACAGGTATATTTTATGTTGGATAGATATGGATACTGATGTTTCAGGAATACAAATTATGGATAATATAAAACAAATAAAAATATCAGAAGATGTGTTTATGAAAAAAAGACATCGAGAGAAAATAAATGCGAAAATGTCTCTCTTGGATAAACAAACTTTTACAGATAATCCTGATTCTAATTGTCGGACACCTATGTTAACGCTATTAGAACCATTAACACAAGTAGTGGGACAACCAAAAATAAAATGCGGGTCGAAAACTTGGAATTATACAGAAGATGAACTCTCTGTTGAGAATCAATTCAGTGCTTTAACAGATATGTATAATAAATTAAAACCAGTGACTACTGAATATCCACCAGAGTTTGAGAGATTAATTCAAGTACAACTTCAACAGAAAATCGCGGGATATCGAGGACAGGATATAGAAAAATCTCTCTTGGATGAAACGAAATTTGTGGATTATGATTTTGTTTTAGAATTATTATATAATTGTCAATTACTTTGTTATTATTGTAGAAAACCAACACAATTAATTTATTCAATTGTGAGAGATAATAAACAATGGACATTAGAGAGATTAAATAATCATTATGGACATAATAAAGATAATGTGGTAGTTGCTTGTCTTCATTGTAATATTCACAGGAAAACTGCGTGTAGTGAGAGTTATGTGTTCAGTAAACAATTAAAATATCAAGGTGGTGTTATAAAATTAGAATAGGAGAGAAGAGAGAATTTACACAAAAATTAAAACTAACAAAAAAGAGAGGGACTGTTTCAAAAAACACACATAGAAATAGGCGTTACACCATTGGCAGAAATATCTTGGAAATAACATAACCATCTGTAAATAAAAATGAAAATAAAAAGGCCCGAATGGGTTCTTTTTTACGAAGTCTTATTCACAACCAATATTTATAAAAAACAGCGCATCGATTCCACTGTATGTAAATGTTGATAGCTCTCACATCTGATATGACAAATACCATCCGCCATTTTTATCTCTCCCACTTCATCTTCTGTTAATTGATGTTTTACCCAATAACGATTCTCTTTATGAACTATTAAGATTCCAGCTAAACTCATATATTCTCCAATACAAACATCATCCGGTAATCTTGTCCATATTCCATCTATCGGATTCTCTTGTATATCTTTCCAATAATGTGTTAATATTCGTTTCCAAATCTCTCGACAAGCATAAATAAAAGCTCCAGATATAAATGGAATATATCGGTTTAACACATAATCAAAATGTTGTCCGGTATATCCTCTAACCGTTTCATCAAACGAGAGATAATCCAACTTATCCAATAAAATCACACTTGATAAATTGGTTCGAATAATACTGGAAACATCTGGAAAACATTGAAGACAATATTCAACAGCTATCATTGTTTTCTCTAGAATACCTGGAACGAAACATTCAGTTCCTCGGATATAAATTGTATTTTCCTCTTCTGCGATTCGAATCGCGATATCAGAATCACTAGTTTCTTCCATTTTTACAAAATAACAATAACAATGTTCCTTATTCTTATTTATCCATTCTCTCCAGAGAGATTGCATCTCTACATATACAGGTGGATTATCATTGGCTATCACGAGAATTAATGGTTTTTGTTTCATATTTAAATATATTTGAATCTAATTATTCCAAATATATTTTTATGTTGTGTCTTACGCAATTTTTGAGTATATGAAAGAGAGAAAGAATATTGAATATTTTTATCTCTCCTAATCTCGGAATTCATCATCACGGTCTTCATCATAATAAACACCATCCATATAATCATCATCTAATCCACCAATTCCATACATTTCTTTTTCTTCTTCTAATTGTCTCTCGCGTTCATCCGCATCTTCCATAATATCCACATCAATTCCATTCTTCGGTCTAGGATTCTCATCATCTTGTTCTCCTCTTTGTTTTCTTAATAATTCATCGATTTCTTGTCTCTCCGATTCATAAAACGATTTATCATATTTATACACACCTTTTTGCTCTCCAACGTTCCATCTGCCCATCTTATATTTCTTATATAATTTCGCCAATTTCAATTCATCATTATCTGTTATATTCTTAAAATAATCAGTAATTGTTTTCTTCTCTTCCTGTTTGGAAATATATACACGTTCAGAGAGAATCTTATACGATAAATTCATCTCTCTTTTATGTTCAATATCAAATGTTAGAACAGTTTTCATATACTGATACAAATATTCTTTCATCGTAGTATTATCATTTACTTCAATTGTTACTTCATTCATTGTATCCACATAATCCTCGGTTTCATCATATTCTCCCGCATTGTCCTTATTCTCTTCCGCGTTTTCTTTTGCTATTCTCTTCTTTTCCACCATATTTATCTCTTGGAATTCAGTATTATCAATATTTGTTATCCATTCGTAAAATACTGACAGATATAAATACTTTCCGAACAAGAGAATTGTTGTATTATCAAACACTGTATAAAATCGCGAATCACCATAAGCAAATTCATACATTTTCGGCATAAATTCCAAAAACGACATCAAATCCGAGAGACGAGGATTCATATTCTGAAAAAATAAATTCAATAATCTGTTTCCAAAAAATCCACCTAATCTCTCATAATTTTTAGAAAACATTCTCTCTAATTGTCGATAATGTGCTTCCGCGAAATCCCAATGTTTTCTCTCTCCATTACAATAATTCATAAATGAATCCTTACTATGACCACGGAATATCGCCGGATATAATTTCAATACCTGATACATCGAATTCTGTATCCATTGTAGAACACGATGAGGTCCAACTTCGCTCTCCCATTCTGTCAAATTCACCAAATGTTCTGTTATCTGGTCATATTCTTTCTGTGTTGCGCCTTGAACCTCCATAAAACGCAAAATATCTCTTATCATATTTTTATTTACTGCTCTCAAATGTGTTTTTAATGCTCTCACATTTGGATTTTCATTATATACAGTATCTACCACCATCTTATCTAATGTATATTGGTCCAAAATACGACCGGTTAAATCCAACAATTTCGGCTCAACTATCGGTGTTGATTCTTGTCTATTATTCGACAGATAAGTAAGTAAATCTTGGAATCCGTGTGTGAAATTTACAGAACGGCTCGCCGGAATATTCACCATGGTTCTTCTACGCACTATGGCCATTAATCTTTCAAAATCATCTATCCCGTGTTTTTTCCCGTGTGTTTTCATAAATTGGATTTTATCCGAGAGAGAATCTGTCTTCTTTAAACCGGCCAATTTCGCGGGATACAACACCAATAAATCATCGGGCACACTCTGATTATCCTGATCCAATCGACAGTAATGAATAAATGCTTGATACATCGTTTCCTCGCTGACTTGGTCGCTCTCCGGAATCAGATTCACTATTTGTTTATATTTACAATAAAGGTAAGGTGGGACAGTTAATTGTTTAATATCAGAGAGAACTTTTCCGTGATGAACACCGAAATCAATGTATTTCTGAATCGCACCATCTTTCTCTATAAAATAATCAACTGCTTTTCCAACACTCATTGTCTCGCAACAAGCATTTTCTAAGAACATAATTGTACCGGCTTTCAAGAGAGCATCCGCGCCTATTTTCGCGACAACACGATTAATCGCCTCTACAATCGCATAACTATGCTTTGTCATTTTGGCATTAAGTGTCGATATATGAGTGTGTTGGGTTTTGTGTCCGGTTTTCATCGTTTGTGCGATTTCTTCTTTTAATTCGGAGGATACGCCCGTTGTCGATTTCTCAACACTAAAAGGAATAATTGGTGGTTGGAATGTTGTCCAACGAGAGATTCCGTGTTCAACAGGAATCACATTTTCCGGATATAAAATCAAATACTCTTTTTTCTTATGTATCCAATTTTGACAATCTTCCAATTCCAATATTTTCGGAATCACTTCTAAGACTCGTTTCAAGATTCCATCTCTCTTCAAATGACGAATACTATTCCAAGGTTCAACAGCGCTTTTAATATGTTCAACCACACAACTCATATAATTCAATCCGGACTGGTCTTCAACCCCGCCAAAAGGATAACCGGAAAACGAGAAAACACAACCGGGGAATACGCGTTTCACTGTCACTGATGGCATCTGAGTTTGTATCGCCAAAAAGAGGACACCTATAGTATACATAATAATATTTTGTTGTCTATAAGTGTCATAGGATGCGATTTCCTTATTCTCCTTCGCTTTTTTCTCTTCGATTTTCTTATATTTTTCACGTGTATAAAGAGAACGAATCAATGTTGTTGTCGCTGATAAAATACGGCCTTCGAGCGCCTCTCCGTCAACATCAATAAATCCACAAACAGCCATATAAATATTATAAATCATCTGAGTATCCGCATTCTCGAATACTTTCTTTCCAACCGCGGTTTTCTTACTTTTCAATAAAAGATTCCCTTGATTCTCTACAATTTCATCTTTTAATGCCTGATTAATTTTATCTTCCAAATCCATTTCCAAAACCTCTCTCGTTTGAATCTTGAATCCTGATTCATCGTATCCTTCTTCAACACTGTCATCGATTTTACAGATGAAATGCCCCGTATGAACATCGACCACATATCCGTCCTCACTCACTTTTCCCAATTCTTTTTTCACACGGATTAATTCCTCCTCATAATTACCGCCAATCACAAATGCTTTTGCCAAACGATAATAAAACGCTGGTAATAATGGAACACCTGTTTCAGTACAATAAAACCAATGAGGCGATTCATTATGGACAAATGTACGACAAAAACGGTCACGGAAACGCAATATGTTTTCCTGTCGGCGGATAAAATCGGTTTGACCGAGGATACGACCCAGTAATTTGGCATAAGGAGACTGAATCACTGTTTCATTTTCCAAATATAGTTTACCAATATTATAAGCAACACGATTTGTTCGAACTAATTGTCCCTCTCGGAATCGCAAGTTTCTACGTAATTGTTCGAGAGATTTTACAATAACATCTTCCACGCGATTTTTATAATCATCAACAGATAATATATATCTCGTTTCCATCTCTCGGCCTAATTGTTTTTTCGCCAATTGTTTCATTCTTTGTTTCGCGGAATCGACAGGTTCACAAACTCCATAACTATTTGTTGTCGCATTCGCAAATACACATTCCGGACTTGTATTACAAAACTCACCGGAATTTAAGAATTCGTGTTCATATTCGATTTCTTGATCTTCTTTCCAATAATTACCAACACGACGATAATAACGCACTTTCTTTCTCGCTTCCGCCTCCGCTTCTAATTGTTCTCTCTTCTCTTTATTTTCCAAGTATTGAGAGAGTTTGGATGGTAATCGAGGATACAAAATCAACATCGCATAATGTCCATTTTCTACACGACGTTTTCCGCGAATTAATGTCGAAGCCAAATCGTCGACAATGCTTGGATTTGCACCGTGTTTTACTATGAGATTTGTCTTCAAATAATCATAGAAATCGCCTTCTGACATTTTCTTTTGTTCCGCTTTATATGGTTTTATTAAATCATAAGGAGTATCATCGTATTCACTATCGAAGAATACATCGGGATTTGCGTTGTCATCTGCCAAATCTTTTTCACTGGTATATTTCTTTGCCAATGTTTTCTTATAACAATCCACTTTTACTTTTTCATTCATTGCCTCCACATTTTCAGGGACACCGAATTTATCTAATTCTGGTGTATAGAGAGAATAATTCAATAATTTCAGCAATTCGAAATATGTTTTACCATAATCGGCCAATAATAGGCGATTCCAGATTGCTGATGATGTTTGTGATACAGGTTCATCACCGTCTGCACCCTGTAATAATTCATAATTATTAACAATGATTTTCAGTTTCTCTCTATCTTCGGCGAATAAACGATAAAAATTATTGGCTTTTGGTTTAATTCCATAATTCTTCGAGAGAAGTAAATGATATTCAGACATTTTCGACGCATAATTCATTTTATAACTCTTGATTTGTTCACGTATAAAATGCCGAATTTCCTGATATAAACCACCTTTGGACATTGCCTCAGCCATCTCTTTATCATCACCGAATAATTTGCGTTTCTCTCCAGCAATATAAGCAGAATAAGTAATGTTATCAACATTAATACCAAATGGTTCCAATACACCGATAATATCAACAAAATTATAATATTGAGAACGTGTCAATCTCTCTTTCATCAATGTGAAAATATCACGAGAGCGAGGAATCACCTGATTCAAGAATTCACGATATTTCTTGGACGCAGGGTCAACCTCAGTCTCATCAATTCCTGTCGAAGGTAGAACAACATCGAATTCACGCATATATTTCAAGAATCGGTCGGCCTCATTATCATAATCAATCGGCGACGAATTATCGATTAAAATCGTGCTTCGATATGGTTTTTCAGAGAAGAACATCGATGGCATAAACCAATGATTACTGAGATGTGTTTTTTCCATAATGGATGTTCCTGGCAAATCCACACGAGAGAATTCAACAACGGGTTCAGGAAACATAATCACGGATTTAATGTAAAGTGGGTCCGGTTCCGTCATTTGTGCGACTTCATATTCTGTCTTTCCTGAACGCAAAACCTTTGGAACCTTATAGGTATATCCGGGCAAATGACGCTGGGTCGAATATTGAGTTGGTATCGGATGATTCTTTTTCATATGGAAAGAACCGAAATCTCCCGTATTTGAAATAACTGAATCAATTGGAACACTAGACGCACTACGTTTAGCCAATAAGTCTGATTGGATAATTGGTGATTCGTATCCTAGTAATGAATCAGACATGCTTCGATAATAAGAAGAATATCGTTTTTCTGTATTGCGTTCCGAATATAGTTTCATAAAAGAAGTCATCTCATTGAGTAATTCTTGTTGTTCAGTGACAGTGAAATGTTCGTGGTCTTCTTGATCATCGGTTTCTTCGGTTGTCGCTGTTTTTCCGCGCTTTTTTGGTTTTTCTTCAGTCTTATATAAACGCGTTCTTTCCTTAACAACAGGCATTAACCATCGGACACGTTCTGCTAATGTATCCATTTTATCCACGAGAGGTTTATAAGCAGCATTAAAATTATTATATCCGATAACATTTCCAGTATTATCAAATGTGGAACATTTCTCTCTTAATTCTTTAAAACGTTGTACCATTTTTTGTGCGGTTTCAATCACTAAAGAATTACGTTCTGCTGTCGGGATAGTAGATAATAATTCATCGAATAAATTCGTTAATTGATGTTCAATGCCGTGTCTTTGTTGAAAACCAGCAACTTCCTCTTCGATTTCGACATTAATATCCTCTCCATATTTAATATCGGCAATATCAATGAATTCGTCTTCAAGTCGTTTTTTAATTGGCTTATCGACTTTGGGATTTTCCGGGATTTTCAGGATATTTTCGCCTTCGGGTGTGGTTTCGGAAGAGACAACTTCACTGGTATCGGCAGTTTCATCCTCTCGGTGTTCAATAAAATCTTGGATAGACGAATATTTTTTCAATGCCTCCGGTTTTTCTTGGAAAGTAATATTTAAAATGGGTATATCTTCCGGAATACCTTTATAGGCAAAATCAATGAAAATCGTCGCAAAAGATGGAAAGAGCATTAATTCGATCATATCTTCATCTAAATTAGTAATCTCTCCTGTAATCACGGATGGAAAATCACCACCAAAATA
>Ga0255211_1000623_pt1 | contig 12041 bp, 15 predicted proteins | sample Miss_Yuk_RepB_8d_FD_183036 | JGI IMG/M metagenome (GOLD analysis project Ga0255211, IMG submission 183036) | Freshwater microbial communities from Mississippi River, Louisiana, United States - Miss_Yuk_RepB_8d | ecosystem: Environmental > Aquatic > Freshwater > River | place: USA: Louisiana...
TACGATTGATTTTGTTTTCATTTTTATTTTTAGTTAATTACTATTTTATTTCTATATCTGCTTTTTTCGTTTCTTAATTCAATAAAGTATATACCCCTATCTAAACTTGATACGTTTATAGCATCTTTACGATTTACTTTATCAGCTTTGTAGTGTAAATGACCTTTAGTGTCAATAAGTCTAAGTTCAAAGTATTCCATTTCTGTGCTTACTGATTTAGTACTAAAATAAAACTTATCGTTTGTTGGGTTGGGGTATAAACTCAGTTCTGATTTTGAAACTTCGTATTCATTAACTCCAATAACGTTTCCTACAAATTGCAAGTTGTCGATATAGATAAAACTATTATGAATAGGATTATTGCCACTTGCTGAAATAACTATACACGCTGAGTCAGGATTTTCGCCACTCATATAATTTAAGTAAGTATAATTAGTAAACCATGTATGAGCCATTGCATTAAAATTACTTTTTCCAAAAGCTACTGTATCTCGTTTCATTAACATACTGTTCCATTTTGTTAATGTTACCGACACGTATGCAGTATCACTTGGTAGCGTAACCATATATTGCATATTATATGACAAGCTTGCTGGACGTGAACTAAAAGGGAAACCTGAAATAGGTTTATAAGTTACAGTATCTATTTTTCCCGAAACTACTCTGCCCGGTACAACCCCTTTGCCTGTTATACTTTGTGATATAACCGCTAGATAATTACTTCCGGGATTTCCCGGTGATAATTTTGCACAGGTATAAACCGAATAGGATTTTGTAGTAGCGTTTAAATTGCCCCAACTGCTAGGCGAATTATATCCATTTATAATTGTCCACAACTCAAATCCGTTGTTTGGAATTTGAGCTTTTAAATCTATAAACCCAATAAATGCTATTATAATTGCTACTGTTTTCATTTCAAGTTATTGAATAATTATTTTTTTATATAATTGATTATTTACACTGCTCAGTTTAATAAAATATATACCAGCATTTAATCCTAGTTGTTTGGCTGAGTAGTGATAATTAGTTTTTTCAGGATTATCAGTAACGTTTAATGTTTTAACAACTTTACCATGTAAATCCATTATCTTAATTTCATTAATTTCGTTGCCTAGTTCTACTTTAATTTCAAACTTATCGTGTGTAGGATTAGGAAATACTTTAATGAATTGGCTCTCACTAATCGTTTCATTTATTCCAGTAGTAGAGGCAGGTGTAAGAACAAGCGAACGTGTGTATGGAAAATCTCCTGTTGTAGCATGATTATGATTAGTTGTAAGCGCACCCAAATAGAGAGTGATGTTTCCCTCATTAGTTAATGGAGCTTGCCAGTTGAACGTCCATTCATTAAAACCTGATGAAATTACATCTGCGGCACAGGGTTTATGGCTTACATAATTTCTTGCTCCATCTACGTATGTTCTTGTTCTTATAGCATCGGTTAATTGAAAGTTACCTATGGTTGTATTGTTAGAGTTTTTTAATGCTAAACAGGAAAATCCCATTTTGTCTATTCCACTTTGGGTTATTGAAACTGTTACAGAATACACTTGACCGGGAGTGTATTGAGTTACACCTCCAGCAATGCTAAATGTTATGTTTGCTGTCCCACTATTATCGGTTCCTGCATGGCAGCCCGAACAACTGGTTTCTCCCGGTGCGCCAGTATGTCCACCAACCAAAGGCGCATCGCATGGCGAACTATTGGTATTTAAAATAGTCCAACTTGCTAATACAATAACAATAACAAATAGCCCGAATATTACACTTAGTTTTTTCATATTTTTAGATTTAAGGTTTTCTTTCGTATTTACAACACTCATGTAAATTATTATATGCGGTTTCATCTCCTTTATATTTATCGTTATCGTAACCTACATTAGCAATATGTTTTTGAATAGCATCTAAGTTGATTTTTGTTGAATCATAACTAACTTCCATTTGTTTTGATTCTGTGTTCCATTCGGCTTTTGAAATGCCATCAACTTTAAGTGAGCCTTCAATGGTTTCTTTACACATATTACAATTGCCCCAAACTTTAAAATTAGCAGTAGCATTTGAATTAACGGATTGGTTACACGCCATTAGAAAAATACTGATAAATATTATGGATGCTATTTTTTTCATTGTTTATGTTTTATCGGTTAATAATGATTTGAATTCAGTTGGAGATTTTCCTTCAACTTGTTTAAATTGATTTGTAAAATGTGCCGGGCTACTATATCCTAATTGAAAAGCAATTTCACTAAAGGTTAAATTAGCTTCTTGTATTAATTCTTTTGCCTTATCTATTTTAAGCTTTATAAAGAATTTTTCTATACTTACTTTTTCAAAATCAGAAAACAATGTGCTTAAATAGTGATATTCGTAATGAACCTTGTTGCTTAAATAAACGCTCAAATTAGTTTTTAGAGTAAGTTCCTTATTGTATAATAATTCTGTTAATGCCGATTTTATTCGTGAGGTTATTTTTTCTGCATTGTCATCAATGATTGAATAGCCAAATGGCAAAAGAAGTTCGTTCAATTTGGTTAAAGTTTCTTTTTCAGGCGCAGATAGAAGCGTAACCCTACTATACGAGATTTCTTTTGGATGCAAACCTGCATCTTTAAACAAGCGATTAACGACCTCATAAGATTCAGCGTTAATCATATTTTTGATGTACAAAAAATACGGCATAATTTATTATTTGATTAATACAATTAAAAAACTATCAGCAAAAACCAATAGTAGATTAAAGCAAAATCAAATCAATAAATTTCTATTAAGAATAAAGAGAGGGTTTGGTGGTTTAGGAGGCGGGTGAACAAAATCAATAACATGATTCCACGACCTATTTTCTGTAAGATAAAATTCAAACGTATGAGCAAATAGTAAACTTAACTCAAAAGGTTTGCTAATCTTACACTGTGATGCAGAGAAAACTTTTTGTGTTTCTGCTTTCAAGATTTTTGTTTCAGATTTACAACAGCCTTTGTTATGCGCTTCACTTTCATGACTACAACCGCACTTACTGCCTGAACCTAAACTTATACCATATACCGAATGTGAAACTCTAGTGCCGCAATAGTGTTTACTGTATATAACCCCTGATGAAACAAGGGTAAAATAGATTGTAAATAGTATGTGAATTAGTTTAATCATTCAACTATTCAAATTAACAAATAAAACATCAACTTATTGCATTTTAACACATTAATTCTTAAAATTATGTAAATGAATAATTTAACATAAGAATTACATTAGCAAAAAAATCTGTATTATGAAACAAGTCTATACTTTAACTTTACTTCTTATTAGTGCTTTTACAACATTATTGGGTCAAAACACTATTAAATTAAACATTAATCATAAATTAGGAAATAGCACGTTTGCAGTAAACCAAACGGCTACTAATAATCTGGGGCATTCATTCAACCTGAGTAGAATGCAGTACTATTTATCACGATTCATAATTACTCATGACGGCGCACAAACAACCACAGTATCAGGTGTTTATGCTCTAGTTGATGCAGCAGCTCCAGCACAAATTGATTTAGGAAACTTTCCAAGTATAACCAATATTGAAGCAATAAAATTTTCGGTTGGTGTTAATACACCAGAAAATAATGCAGACCCTACTTTATGGCCTTCTACTCATCCACTATCTCCAAAATCACCCTCAATGCACTGGGGATGGTCTTCGGGCTACTTTTTTATCGCTTTGGGTGGTAATTCCAGCCCTTCATTAAATCAGCAATTGGAGTTACACGCTTTAGGAAATGCTAACTATTTTAGTCAAACTATTGTGGCAACTGCAACCGTAGTTGGCGGAGAAAAAATTATCAATCTTAATGCGGATTATGAAATGGCACTTAAAAATATCCCTATTTCAAGCGGACTTGTATTGCATGGCTCTAGCGGGGCAAACGCTACTATGGTAACTAACTTTAGAGATTTTGTATTCACAGCTTCTAATTTAAGTAGTGTTGGAATTAATGAAAATGCAGATTATAAAAACAGAATTGTTGTTTACCCTAATCCATCCAACAACGGTGTTTTTACATTCTTATCGCCAAATAATTCTGAAGAAAAATACAGTTACCAAATTACTGATATTACCGGGAAACTAATCGAATTTGGTGAGGTAAACAATAAGAGCGGAGAGCAAATTACAATCCAAAACAAAGGAATGTATTTTGTGTCCTTTTATGAAGGAAAAACTAATGTTGCAACTCAAAAATTAATTGTGCAATAATACAAGTGCGTATAAATAATAAAAAGAATAGATTACTGCTTTTTTTCTTTATTGCTGTTCTTTTTACTGCTTGCTTAAACCGTTCTTTGTTTTCAGGTTCAACTGTTCTAAACAAAATTGTTGTACCTAAAGGCTTTCCTGAAATTAGTTTTCCTGCTGATAATCATTTTACAAAAGAAAGATGGTTGTTAGGTAAAAAACTTTTTTATGATACATCTCTATCATTAGATAGTTCTATAAGCTGTTCTTCATGTCATAAACCTGCATTAGCCTTTAGTGATAGTATTGCGCTTAGCTTGGGTGTAAAAAATTTACAAGGCACTCAAAATGCACCCACACTTGCGAACGTAGCCTATCATCCATACTACACAAGGTTAGGTGGCGTTTCAACTTTGGAGAAGCAAATCCTTGTTCCTATTCAAGAGCATAATGAGTTTAACTTCAACATTATTGAAATAGCAAAACGCTTACAGGTCAATCAGGAATATTTGCAACTCAGTAGAAAGGCTTATAATCGTGAACTTGATTATTATGTGATTACACGAGCGTTAGCAAATTTTGAAAGAAGTTTAATAAGTGGCGAAAGTAAGTACGATAAGTATAAGCAAGGCGAGGTTAAATTATCGGAGAATGAAATGAAGGGTATGGATTTGTTTTTTAGCAAAAAAACAAATTGTAGTGAATGTCATTCAGGATTCAATTTTTCAAATTATATGTTTGAAAATAATGGTCTCTACGAAACTTACAAAGATATTGGTAGAAAAAGATTAACAGAGAAAGAAGAAGACTTGGAAAAGTTTAAAGTACCAACGTTGCGAAATATCGAATTAACAGCACCTTATATGCACAACGGCTCTATGAAAACTTTAGAAGATGTTGTTAAGCATTACAATAGTGGTGGCAAAAGCAACAAACAAAAAAATAATTTAGTTAAACCTTTAAACTTAACAACAATTGAACAGCAAAACTTGATTACATTTTTAAAAACACTAACAGATAAAAAATTTTGTAGCAATAAATACTTTAATTAAATGAAAAGAAATATAATAGTAACATTTTCTATAACAACTGCTTTATTACTGGCATTAATTGCTTGTAAGAAAGATACAAAAACAACAACTCCCGATGGCGAGGAAGCAAAATATGATGGTACACCCTATTCGTTTAATAGTGGTAGTTTCCCTGCACCTAATCTAGCAAACGATAATATTTTAACAGAACAAGGGGTACAATTAGGCAGAATGCTGTTTTATGAAAAAACACTTTCAAAAAATAATATGATTGCCTGTGCCAGCTGCCACAAACAAGAGTTTGCATTTGATGATACAGCAAGATTTTCAATTGGCGTATTGGGTCTTAAAGGTAAACGACAAGCTATGGCTATTTTTAACACCGCTTGGCATACCAACGAATTTTTTTGGGATGGGCGTGCGCATTTATTGCGAGACCAATCATTAAAGCCCATACAAGATACTTTAGAAATGTTTGAAACACTCCCAAGCATAGTTACAAAACTTTCAAATAATCCTATGTATCAAATTCAATTTATCAAAGCATTTGGTTCAGCTGAAGTTACATCCGAAAAAATTTCTAAAGCAATGGAACAGTTTATGAATTCCATCGTTTCTAATGATTCTAAATACGATAGATATTTGGCAGGTAGCGCTACCTTAACTGCCAGTGAAGATAATGGACGTAAATTATTCTTCCAAGAATACAATCAATTCTTTCCTTCACAATCAGGGGCTGAATGTTCGCACTGCCATAGTGGGTTTAATTTTACCAATAATGATTACATGAATAACGGCATGGATACAGATGCCTCTATTACGGATATTGGACGAGAGAAGGTTACAAACAATGTGGCAGATAAAGCTAAATTTAAAGTACCTAGTCTAAGAAACATTGCGCTTACAGCACCTTATATGCACGATGGGCGATTTAAGACATTAGAAGATGTAGTAGACCATTACAATAGTGGATTGAAAGCTTCAACTTATATTGACCCAGCTTTAGAAAATACAAGGGGAACTGGTTTAATGTTAAATGCTCAACAAAAAACAGATTTAGTAAACTTTCTTAAAACACTTACTGATTATTCATTAGTAAATAACCCGAAATATAAGAGCCCGTTTTAGTTCTACCTTATTGTCCGGATGGTTTTAGATTATTTCTATTAAAACCCTAAAACAAATTTCTCTTATTTTTATAATGACTTTTTAAAAGATTGTTTGCATCCACCCATTCAGGCATTGCAAACAATTTTTCGGGTTCTTTACCAATGGCGTCTATTTCAGGACGGAAACGGTCAATGAAATCAAGTATTTCACCCAAATCCTTGGCAAAATGGTTTGAAATTTGTACCTTTTTTCCCGCCAGGTAATTTTTAAAAAAGTCCAGAAGCGTCTCAATCAATGGTTTAGGCGCTTTTTTTTTTAATACTTTTCTTAAAATGTATCGTTTTGTCTATACTTTGGGTTTCTATCTGGGTTTCTTTTTTAGAGCCCAAAAAAGAAACCAAGCAGATAGACAGAATAAGACATAATAAGACTGAAAAACAATGAATTAGGCTTTCAACTTTCGCCTTAGGGATGTAATTTTGTAATCACAAATGGGGGGCACAATTTTTAAAAAATTGCGCCAAAATGGTTTCTAAAAAAGCAACCTTCTCGCTGGGGGAGCGATTAGTTTAGATTCGTGAGAAAACCAATACCAATAAAAAAAATGATTGAGCTTATTGAACCTAATAGAAACAGCAATGTAACCATGTAGCCACTCGTTGTTCTGTTGTAAACTAGATTGTAAGCCGCTTTCTTTGGATTCGTTAGGCCAGCCAATACCCCTAGGAGCCTTGAAGCCCAAGTTATGGCGAATGATTCGCTTCACCGATGCTCGGGCAGCGATTCGCTTGTTAAGTGATGGTATGCGGAAACCAAATTTCATTTAAATTACTTCCACCTAAACTCAATCCTGTCGCGAGGTTCAAGTATCCTAACTTTTTTATTTTTTACATTCTTTAAATCTGCTAAATCCTCATCAAGATTTTCATCATCTGGAACTATTTGGAATGAAGGTGCTAATGTTGGAGCCAATTCAACGCGATAAATTTTATTTGGTAAATAGTGCGCATGTCTCTCAATGTCCATATCTCTTCTTTTTTCAGGGAAATCCTCAAACCTTGCCTCTCGATTTGGAAGTTGTTCAATTGAGTTCTGCTGTATGAAATATTTCCATCGGGCAACAGAAAAATCCCAATAAATGCAGTCGAATGAATAGTAATATGGTTTCTTTAATTGGGACAACATTGTCTTGGTTAAATCTTCTGGAATTCCGCTTTTGAAAATCAATGAATGTAAAAACCTCAATTCCGCCATTTGAAGTGCACTAACATTAATGTTTAAATCAGGCATCCACTCTAGCATGCCTTTTTGATGCAGCAACATGGATTGATGAAAACTGATTCCTGCACTTTCAATTTCATCCCATGATAAGTCGAAGCCCGGCAGGCTGTCAAAACAATGTTCTAGGGGTAGCTTATTAGAAAAGCCAGAAACACTTAATGCTAGCTTAAGTTTTCTCCTCATCTGAGTAATTGAATCAGAACTATCTAAGGAGATAGCCTGACCTCCAAGCGCATTGGTAAAGCCGTTAAAACTGATGTCTGATGTCATGTCGTCATCAAACAAGCTGGTCTGCCTTCTGGCAGAGCGAGGGAAAACTTGGATTTTAGCCATCCTGGCTTGTTCCAAAGCGTTGTTAAGGATTTGATTCATGAATTGGTTGTTTTTTAATGCCTAATATTAACAATCAATCACTGTCAAATAGGGTCAATGGCTAGGAGAAAAACACCGTGAAAAGATGGTAAAATCACCGTCTGGCAATTGGCAATGGATATATATATACCATTGCCAAATTGCCAACAGAGATATGATTTTAAAAATTGCAGAAAATTCTTAAAGATTCTGTTTATTGAAACATGAATTGGAGCGCATAATTCGCTTGCAATCAATCAATTTTAATATAAGTCTTAATCGAAGCAACATAATCTTCAAAGGCTTTCAATCCCTTGGGAGTGATCTTACAAATAGTCACAGGATATTTACCCTTGAAACCTTTTTTTACCTTGATATATCCGGCAGCATTTAGTTTGTCAATTTGAAGGCTTAAATTTCCTGCACTGGCTTTTGTCTTTTCTTTCAAATAAACAAACTCTGCTTCATCCAATCCAACTAGCAAGGATACAACAGCTAACCTTAATTGTGAATGCAGCAAAGGGTCTAATTCTTTAAACATTGCTCTTTCTCATTGTGATTCCAGGAATGATACATGCAGAAATGCATGCAAGTGCAGCCATCAAGAATTGTATCTCAGTGACTGAAAGTATGCTTACAATTGACAGAGACATACTTATTACACCCCCAACAATTGAAATTTTATGTTTAGAAATACCTCCTACAACATAAACGGTTGAGCCGATCATTAGCGGGAACAGCATTATTGTCAAAGGAGAGGATAAATAAGTAGAGGCAAATGTTAGGATTGCATACATACAAGCAAAGCCGGTGAAGGCAAAAAAATAAACTTTCTCCAAATAAGGTAAATAGGTTTCTTCCCTCTGGTCTTTGTTTTTATTTAGGTATGATAATAGCCCACCAACAGGAAACACAATCCAGCTAAAAGTGTCAATAAATGTGCCTTTTAGCTCTGATTTAAAGATGAGTAAGCTATGAATTGAGTAATAAATAAACAGAATCAAGCCCCAGAGGATGTAGTAAAATGAGGCACCGGTTTTTGAGTTTTTGGCTTCGTTGATTGCAGCTTCAATTGTTTTCAACGAATCATAAGCAGTAAATGAGTTTTTGTCCATGGCTAATTTTATTGAAATGTTAGGACACAAATATAAACCAGTTACAATTATTAACCAAATGCACAAATCAGAATCAAATGAAATTAGATGTCAAAAAGCGGCTAAAGATTTTATCATGTCCGGAGGGTTCATTATATTTGTTGCACCAAAGAGGTGACTAAATTGAGAGTCAAGTCCCCCAACTTTCGGACTTGGTTTCCTTCCGGTGACCCCTTTGGCAAGACAAGTAAGTAACATCAAGGAAATTAGATACTTAGGAGTTGAGGTTCATAATCCTCTTTCTCCGCCAGGTAATTTTTAAAAAAAGTCCAGAAGCGTCTAAATCAATGGTTTAGGCGCTTTTTTGTTTTAGTTCTTTTCTTAAAATGTATCGTTTTGTTTAAATTATAGGATGCTATCTACGAATTATTATGCCTTTTTACTATAAACGCTACGTTAAAAATAATCAAGCATTATTGAAGTTCAAGAATGGCTCGGTCCAAAATTTTATCTTTGGATAAATCGCTCCAGTCAAATGAAGCCACAATGGCTGGCGGCACCCCCGTTTCAGCGAAGTTGTTGCCGTTAAGGTCTAATAATTGGCTAATGCTAAAACGATAAGTCCAGCCGTTTGGAAGTTGACCTCCGTTGGGCAATCCACCACCCCCTCCGGTGGTATCTCCAATCAAGGTGAATTGGGGAAAAGCTTTTGTAACCAATGAAAAAAATGTGGTTGCACTATAGCTGCCGCGATCTATTAATACCGCCACTTGCTTTAAGTATTTTTCTCCACTGTACGGCGTTATGTAAAAGTTTTCTCTACTACTAAATTCGTTGTGTTTTGCTCCGTTTCGAGTGATATTATAGGCAGCTAAAATTTTAGTTTCGGTAAACCTACTCAAAATTTTAGGAATATTGAACAGGTTTCCACCACCATTTTGTCGAAGATCCAAAATTAAACCTTTGGTATTTTGATACCTTTTAAGAACAAAATCCAACTCATCATCAGTAAATTCAGACATAAAGCTCTCATACCGTACGTAACCTATTTTGTTGTTATCAACAAACCCATGAGAAAATGCAGAGGTTTGCCACATATCGGGAATATAATATTCTGTAATAGTACGTTGCCTGTAGTTTTCTTTGGATTTTAAAGCTACATTATAACTTGAAATGTTAAACGGACTTACTAAATTGGTATGGTCATCTCTTAACTCATTTAGCATTTTTGCTAAAACATCAAACAACTCTTGGTCAGTTGAATTTTCGTTTAACTTGGATCTGTAGGTATCTTTAATAGTGTTCCAATTAATGTTCTTCAGTTCAAAATAACTGTACTTTTTATCAACCTCATTCCATAGGTAGTCAAAATTAACAAGAGCATTTCGTGATGCTTGATCTGGCGCAAACATTATTTTTTCACAAGAAAACATAAAAACTACGGGTAATAGAAATGCGAGTAATCGTATCATATTTAATTTTTTGTAGTATTAAAGTATAAAGTATAACGAATTTGATGCGTCGCCATTTGAAAAGCCTCAAATTTTCCTGGTACATGGGCGGCATCCCAAACATACGCCCAACTTCGAGCATTTCCATTTGGTAAATATTTAATCCATTCCAATTCTGTATTAAATCGCCAGCCATTTACAGACAATCGATAGTCTGATAAAATCCAAGCTTCGGTTTCTAATCCATTTAGCTCATCAGCATATGAAAAGGCGTATCCCGGCCGACTGTTAACGTTTAGTAATCCCGCGTTTAATTGAAATCTACATTCCATTTTTTTGGGTTTTAAAACGGGTTTAAAAATTCCCAAATTAATTTTGCGTTCAGTCATTCTTGAAATATCTCTTGTAATTTGTAAAGTAGCCATTATATTGGTGATGTTTTCAACACCCAAGGCATTGTTAAATAATCCCGAATTAGGCCGTATATTGGTTGTGTTGACCACGCTTCCTCCTAATTTTATGTTTCTTTTTTCATTAGACAAACGATTAAAATCCCATAATCGCAAGTATCTAAAATGCAGTTGTATAAATGTGGCAAATGCACTTGGCTGAAGGTAATTACTTGCCGGAATATCAGCCGACATACTATTGTAAAATAATGCCATTTCAAAAATTCGCACCCGGTGGTTAAAGTATTTTAACCAAGACGTTTGTAAATTAATTCCCGATCCCCGGTAAAATAATGGTGATGTGGCAAAATCCCTGTATAAAGAACTGTTATATCCCATTGTTAAGGTTTGATAGGTAATGGAGCCTTGTTGGCAATAAAATGATTCCACCTGTGTAGCACATAACAGCCAACCCAACAGTACAAACTTTAATTTTTTCATTTTAAAATACGTTTGCTTTAAATTTATTTATGTAAATATAATATTTACCAGCGCTTAAAAGATAATTAAACGTATTAATTCAAACCTTGATTTTAAAATTTCAATCATTAATCGTAATTTTACGATTAATTAAAAGTAATTATAAAACTATGGGGTTTACAAAAACAGAGGGTTTTACTTTAAAAGAAAATAAAATTGCAAATTATGCTAAGGCATTAGCGCATCCCGCTCGGGTAGCCATACTTCAGTTATTAATAAAAAAACAAACCTGTATTTGTGGTGATATTGTTAATGAGTTGCCTTTATCACAAAGCACCATTTCGCAGCATTTAAAAGAGTTAAAAGCGGCGGGGCTAATTAAAGGAGAAATTAACGGTGCCAAGGTTTGCTATTGTATTAATGAAAAAGCGTGGCAGGCCGCAGGTATGTATCTAAACAATTTGTTTTTATCATATACTATAAAGCTTGCATGTTGCTAAATAATTTAAAATCAGTTAAAACAAATCACAATAAAAATAAATTATGCTACTGTCACAATTTAAAGCACATCTCAATTCCATTTCAAAACTTAGTTTTATTTTGCCAAATGCAAAACATGTGCCGGACCATTTTCACGT
>Ga0255211_1000633_pt1 | contig 11919 bp, 9 predicted proteins | sample Miss_Yuk_RepB_8d_FD_183036 | JGI IMG/M metagenome (GOLD analysis project Ga0255211, IMG submission 183036) | Freshwater microbial communities from Mississippi River, Louisiana, United States - Miss_Yuk_RepB_8d | ecosystem: Environmental > Aquatic > Freshwater > River | place: USA: Louisiana...
CTCGGGGGCGCCGATGTCTGCCATGCCCAGGGCCTGCGCGCCGCAGAACAGGACTTGGCAACCGTCGACGGTACCGCCGGAGCCCCACTTGGAGCCGGAAGCGGCACCGCGGGTGTTGTAGACGTGGCGGAACTCGTGCAGGTAGATGCCGTCGATCTTCACGCTGGAGCCGGTGAACAGGGCGTTGTTCTTGTCGGCCTGCTGCGAGTGACGCAGGTTCAGCATGTAGTCGGGGTCCTGCTTCAGCTTCGCGAACGCCGAGGGGGTCAGGAAGGCGTGGTAGGTTTCCTCGCCGCCGTCTTCCTTGATGCCGCGAACGTAGCGCTCCTTGGCGTAAGCCTTGAGCTGCACGAACATGTTCCACGTCGGGGTGTCGGCGGCGGCCAACGCAGACGTGGCAGCCGAGGCGACCAGCGTCTTGTTGGTGCCGTCCCAGCGCAGGCGGCGGTTGGCGGACGGGGCTGCCACGTCGGCGCCGAACTCGAGGAACGGCAGGTCCGAACCGGTGCGGTTGGTACCGTTGTTCTTCTTGGTGTAGGCCACGCCGGACATGGTCAGGAAGGCCAGCTGGTCGATGCGGTCGGCCAGCCAGTAGGCCAGCACGTCACGGCTGTTGCCGCGGAACTCGACGATCGACTTCTGGTCGGCCATGCGGCCTTCGTGGCGGTTGGCGTGACGCAGCTGGTCGACGCGGATCACCTGATCGAAGGTCTGCATCGCCTCTTCGTTGCCTTCCAGGGTGCGGTCACCGGCCACGCCGTCGCCTTGCAGGTCGGCCAGCAGGGTGATGACTGCGCGAGCGCCCTTCTCGGTCTTCTTCAGCTCGGTGATGTGCTGGATCAGCGAGTTGGGGCCTTTGCCCAGGAAGCGGTTGACGAAGGACATGTTGCGGGCCTGACGCCAGAGGTCCATCGACCAAACGGTCTTCTGTTCACTGGTCAGCAGGCCAAAGTTCGTGAGTGCCATGGGGCTCTCCTTTGACTGTGGGTTGAAGTACTGGCATTTGTCGTGTCTCGCCACGACCAGCGAACTGAGAATGTGTCGTCATCTCGCACGATGGGAGCGAGTGTAATCTACTTTTTACACAAAAGAGAACAGCCCGCGATGCGGGCTGTTCTTGATTGGCAACGGGTCACGCGAAGTACGCGAGCGCGCCGCCTTTCTGTACCCACTTCGTGCCGTCGTACGCGAAGCGCGTGCTGCCCGTGGAGCCCGCAGCGGCCGTGCCGTCATCGGCTTTCTTGAACACCGAGGCCCAGGTCACCGTCACCGCTCCGCCCGCCGGGTGCACGATCGTGACATCCAGCTCGTCGCCTTTGCGCGCCGATGTCGGCGCGTTGATGGTCAGGTTTGCGCTGGGCTGCAGAACAATCTTGCGGCTGGTCAGCATGCTGTGCGTAACGGAGGCAGCTTTGTACACACGGGTGTCACATGTGATGCCCAGGGTGTTCGCTACCGACATGATGGGCAAGTTCATCACGTTCGGCGCAAGCGGCGTGATTACGCCGCTGAAGTCGCTGTCCTTGATGACCAGTCCGTTGACGCGGAGGGGGTTGTTCGACGCCGCGCCGATGCCGTACGACGACGCGCCGCCGCGGATCGTGACGCGTTCCAACGTCATCGTGTTTTGCGTAAGCGCGGTGCGGCCGGGAGTGACAACGGTGGCCCCGCGCAAGCCCACTACCTCGTTGTTGAAGTCCTTGAGGTAGATGGTCGTCTCGCCGAACATCTTGTAGATCCAGTAGTAGCCGTTCAGAGACCCGCCGCCTGACAGCACGTTGTCAAAGATGCCGACGTAGTCACCGGCACGCCAACCGACCGCAGGCGTGCCGATCGGGCATTCATAGGCGCCGAACCCGTCGACGGAATCAGTCGCTGAAACAAAGACGTGCTCTTGCCAGAAGTTGCCGTTGAACCCGAAGTTGATCGCTGCCACGTTGGGCTGCACGCCCTCGAACAAGCAGTCGTGCAGGACCGTGTCGCGTGCGTTGAACGAGATCACATGACCGTTCACCACTGACACGTCCGCGTTGCTGACGAGGTGCCCCGAGATGCGGTTATCGCGGGTTTTGTGCACGGTCGAAGCGTTCGCGATCTGAATCCCGCCGTTTCCGGGCATGTTCTGACAGTTGATTTTCGTCTGCGTGCCCTGGACGTCCTGCAAGGACCCGACGCCGAAGCGTGTGGACGAACCGGTCGTGTCGTTGATGACGAGACTCGCTTCGACGGAGGTGTCCATCGTGCCCACGTTCATCACGCCGAACGCGTTCACTCCGGAGTGGGTCAGCTCGAGGAACAGCTGACAGCCGGTGCCGGTGCCGCCTGTCGGCGAATTGGGGGTGGGCGGAAGAGTGGTGTACTTGCCGCGCGAAATGGGGCGCACCGCCTCGACCTCACCGTTGGGGCCGACTTGCGTGACGCGGAACACAGCGTGTTCTTGCACTGAGCCGCCCGACAACGTCAGGTCGTCGCCGACGGTGTAGCCAGTGCCCGACGACACATGCACCAGCTGGCCGGATGTCCAGGCGGCGAACGCCGTGCTGTCCAGACCCACGTTGTTACGATACGCGATGTCGCTCAGACCGAACGTGTTGGCGGTCGGGATACGGACTTGGTAAAAGCCCGACAGGTTCTGCATGCCGTTGGACGGGATGTTGATGAACGAGACGACTTTGCCCGTGGTCAACCCGTGACCGTTGAGCGTGACGATGGCCTCGCTGGCGAGCGACACGGCCGATGGCGAGCCGATCAATGTGCCCGGGATCGCCGAATACACCCCCGTGCCGTCGGTACCGACATCCAAGTCGGCCTCCACGTGCACGTCGCGCAGATCGGAGATGACGCTGGTGTCAGGGGTAGCGTGGTTCATGAGCGACACGCCGCCGTTGCGCAGCTGGCCTACACGACCCGTGAACGAGATGCGACCGCCGGAGACGCGACCTGTTTTGGTGTACCCCAGTGCAGAGGCGAACGGTTTGGTTGCCGGGACGTACACCTTGCAGCCCGCGCCGCGTGTGCCGAGCGTAGACACACCCACAGCCGAAAAGTTCTTGAGCCCTTGATCGTCGTAATACTCGCTGTTGGTGATCTGATCGTCGCCGAAGGCCAAGCAGTCGTCGCCCGCCTCGATGTACCCGCCGATCACGTGGATGTTTTCGCCGAACAGGATGTGCAGCCCGTCTTGGAACACCCGCGTGGCGCCCAGGACCCGGGGGTTCATGATCGTGATGTTCTTTCCGCCGATGCGCGTGGACCAGTTCTGCGACCACAGCCCTGCGATGAGCGTCACGTCCTTGATGAGCAGGTTCTCGACGTTGAAGTACTCCATCACGGACAGGTAGTCTTTGTTCGCAGCATCAAGCGTGATGTCTTCGAGACCCATGAAGCGCGCCGAACCGTACCAGCTGCCGTTCTTCTTGTTCCATTTGGCGCGGATGACCGACGACAGAGGGCTGGTGAACAGGGCCCCGTTGGTGTAGACGGCGTTGGTCGTCTTGATCAACGTGGTGCCGTTGCCCTTGATGTGGATGAACTCAGGGTGCCACAACCCGCTCACGAGGTACGGGGCCTGCCCGTACAGCTCGACGGTGCGGCGGCGCTTCGAGGCGGCGGCTTCCGCTCCCATGGTATCGAGGAAGTCCTGCAGGATGGCGGTGTCGTCGTTGCCGCTCGGTTTGGGCGCGGCAAATGCCGCGCCCGAGGACACGTCGGGCACCCACCCCGCCCCTTCGTAGTAGACCCACGCCGAGCCGTCGCCCATGCTGATGGTGTCGCCTGTTCGGTAGCCAGGGAGATTGGACGGGGATGAAACGAGGTTCGAGGTGTAGTGCACGGCGGTCTCCGAAAGTTAAGAGGCGTGGGTTCCTTCGACCCCACGTGCGATACGGTCCTTGGTGCGCGACTCAAGCGCCTGCGCGGCCAGCTCGAGGTGGTTGATGGCGCGCTGGTTTTCAGCGCACGGGAACTTGCTGTTGAGCACCTTCATGCGATGCGTCAGCACCGCGATGAGGGCCTCGTTGGTCAGGCCGTTGACGCCGGCCTCTTTGATCGGCCCGAGCTGGAACGACAGGCGGAGAGAGTAACGCCCGGCGTGAACGTCGTACACATGCCCTTCGACGCTGGTACCGTCTGCCATGCCGCTGATGGCGTTCACATAGACGCCGTTGTGGTCAGTGTGGATGCGAGCCATGATCATGCCTCCAGTTCGTCGCCGCGCATGGCAGCCAGGGTCTTTTCGTCGAGCTTCATGAAGTCGTCCTGCGACATCTTGAGCACGTCCTTCGCGCTGATCTGGCCACCGAGCTTGTCGTGGTCTTGGCCGACCTTCGTCGTCGCAGGAGGCTGCCGGCCGGCAACGTCCGCGTTCTTCTTGCGCTGCTCTGCCGCACGCGCTTCTGCCTTGGCCTTGGCCGCGTCCTCAGCACTGACGCGCGGGGTGGCCTCGGCGGCGGTCTCCTGGGCGCGGGTCTTGGGCGGCATGATGAGCTTGATAGCCTTCTGCAGCGCCTGCGAGGGCGTGTAGCCCGTGGTTTGGTAGGCGGCCTTGAGCTCGAGCACTTCAGCGGTCTTGTCCTTGTCGAAGTCCTGGTGCTTGGGGTCCAGCTGCGGGTAGGCCTCTTCCATGCGGTCGACCAGGGTGTCGTAGCGCACGCGCTCGACGGCGCGAGCTTCCGCGGCCTGGATGTTCATGTTGGTGCGCTTGTCGTTGATGTCGCGGTCCATCGTGCGGATCTCGCGCATCAACTTGTTGGCTTTGTCCAGCTCACCGTCTGCCACGGCCTTGTTGTACTCGGTCTCTTTCGCGATCAGCTTGTCCTCGAGCTGAGTGATCTCGTCGTTCGTGGCAGCGACTTGCTGGCCTTGCTGGAACTTCGACAGCTGCTGCTCGAGAGCTTCACGTCGGCCGCGCTCGGCCTCGAGGATCTCTTTGTGGCGGCTGAGCGGGATGCGCGCGTCGGCCTTGGCCTTGTCGTCCTTGTCGGCCTTGCCGTCGCTGCCCTTGTCCGGGTTGTCCGGGTCCACGTCGCTCTCGTCACCGCCACCGCCGTCGCGCAGCGAGGTGTCAGCGGCGCCGATCGTGTCGGCGTCCGGCTTGACGTCGGGCTTGACGTCGGGCTTTTTGACTTCATCGTCCGTGGGCGTCCAGTTGTCGCCGCGGTCGACTGTGCCGCCGCCCGCGCCGCCCTGGTCGGCGTCGCCTGCAGGTTCCATGTAGCGCTTGAACATCCAGTGCAGCTTGATCATGCTGTTTCCTTCGGGTTGGAGGGTTGGGGGTTGGGTTGGTTGGCTTGCTTCACGGCCACGGCCCGCTGAACGGCGGCGTCCTGTTCGCGAAGGCGGGCGTTCTGCTGCGCCTCCATCTGGCGCAGCCCGAACTCGAACTGCATTTTGCGCTCTTCCATGCTCATCTCGTGTTGGAATTTCTTCTCATCGAGTGCGATGTCGGCCTGCACCTTCATCGCCTGGGCCTGGGCGCCGTTGTCCTCTGGCGGCGTAGCCGCTTCCTTCTCAGCCAGCACGCCTTCCTTGCGGGCCTTGGCGTGCTTGAGGCCGGCGTCGGCCTGCTTGCCAGCGGCCTCTGCTTCCGTCTTGGCGACTTCGGCCTGCTGGCCACGCATGGCGAGCGCTCGCTGTGCCTGCGCCTCGGGGCTGTTCGCCGCCGCGTTCATCTTCTTGATGATCTCGCGCTTGCCGATCAGGCGGCTGTTCTCGATCAGCGTTTCGTCCGGGATGGCGACACCCAGTTCCTTCAGAGCGACGGCTTGGTCGAATTGGCTGTCCTCCAGGGTCTCGCGCTGCGGTACGCTGGAAGTGACGGTGTCGTACTCACCGAGCATCAGGTCGTTGACGACAGTACCATCGGGGCTCATGCCGTTGATGGTGAACGTCTCTTCCTCGCCGGTGAGCTTGTCCTTGGTAATGGTCAGGACGCGTTCCTCGGTGTAGAACGTCTGGATCAAGTCCAGGATGTTGCGAGCCAGGATGAAGTCGGAGCGCGTCAAGCTGTCCAGAGGCTTGACGAAGTTCGTGCTGCCGGCCTGACGCTTGGCCTGGATCGCCTTGGCGGCGACGTCGGCGCGGTCTTGGCCCTGCATGCTGTCCGAGACGCCAGAGATCCCCTTGAGGTGTTCCTCGGCCTTGTAGCTGATCCGGTCCAGACCCTGCGGCACCTGATTGGGCTGAATCTTGACCAAGTCTTTGTCCGGGTCGCCATTGACCTCGACCACGAGGCCGGTCTCGGCACCGCGCTGCTCCAGCTCTTCGGCGCTCATGTTCACCAGGGCGCCGGCCTTGGCCTTCCAGCCGCTGTTGGCCGTGGTGTTGACCACGTGCAGCTCCTGGCTCGAGACCTTGTTGAGCAGCTCCTGCGGCCCGATGAGGTTCTCCACGAGGCCGATCGTGGTGCCGTGACGGAAGAACGGAAAGAAGGGCACGACCGTGAAGTGCTTGTACGGGCTCCAGTCGTCGTGCAGCACCACGTTGTCGGCGATCACGACCCACTTGATGCGGTGGACCATCTTCGGGACGACCTTGAAGCCGAACTTTTCCACGAACCACGCGATGCGGTTGCGGTCGAAGTCGGCCGGGATGGCGCGCATGTCGCCCGTGGTTGGGTCAACGAAGTGCTTCTGCTTATCCAGCGTGCGGTACTGACGTTCGATCAAGCGGATGTTGCGCATCACGCTGGACTCATCGTACGTGCCGTTGTACATCGGGTTGAAGCGGTCACCGAAGCGATCGCGCGTGGACTGGATGCTGTCGTAGCCGTACGGGAAGAAACTCTGCTCGCGGTTGCGCAGAAGATCGGCATCTTCCTTGTTGTACAGCACCGCGATGTCGTCAGCGGTCACCCACTTGGTCGTGAAGACCTCGTTCCACGTGTCCGGGTCGTACTGCTCGCCGTCCGGGTCCACGATGACGTTCTTGGGGTTCAGGTTCTCGATGACGACCTCGCCCTGCAGGCTGTCGTTGAACCCGATGCGGACGTCGAGGAACCCGCGGGACGTGATGATCCCGTCGGCGAACATGTCCGAGCGCTTCCAGTCCAGCTGGTTGTTGTCGCTGATCTGTTTGAAGACCTTCGTCAGCACGTCGGCCGTCTCGGCGGGCGACCCTGAGCGCGGGCGGAACGCGATCTCGTTGCGGTTGTAGATCTGCTCGCCCATGACGTTGGCCATGGTCGAGATGATCTTGTTGATCGTCAGTGCCGGGCGGCGCTGCAGGCGCAACTTGGTCTTGTCGGCCTTGTCCCACTGGTCGCCGCGAAAGAACGCCTCGCACTTGTCCGCCTTCTCGACGAACTGCGCGTGCCCGTTGTCACGGGCCCAGGCGTAGCGGTACCAGATTTTTGTGCACAGGGCGGCGTCGATCGGCATAGGCGACTCACTTCAAGAATTTGAGCTTGTAGAACGACTTGTCGATCACCGACAAGATTTCGTCGATCAGGTTGGCCAACTCCGTGCTGCCGTCTGCACACTCGGTGCGGTGCGCCTTGATCCACTGGTGCAGATCCGGCAGCCAATCCACCGGCTCCCCGGTGGGCACAGGCACGTTGGGGAAGCTCTTGAACGGCCCCTCCACGCCCATGCGGCACTCGGCGAACGTATCTGCAGCCTCGACGATGGCGTCATAGAACTCGTTCAGCGCCATGTGCGCGGAGTACGAGCGGGTCGTGAAGTGGGCAAAGTGGGCGGCGGTGCGCGCTGCGAAGCAGCGGGCGATCAGTTCGGCGCATTTATCGGCCATGCGGTTCTCCTGTGCGCATCAAGCTGCCATGTGCGACGCTGCTGCGCCACCGACCTTGAGTTTGTCCTTCCATGACGGAATCCTCTGAGCACGCGGTTTGAGAGGTGCAGCCCGCCCGATGGCAAGCTGCGTCATCCAGGCCAGTGAGTCAACGCAGTCGTCGTGCACGCCGGCCGGGAAGCGCAGCATTTCCTGCCGCACGACGTCGTACCAGTCACCCGAGTCGTTGAAACTGACCATGCCCTGTTGCATTCGGCCTTGAAGTGGGCGGGCACGCGCCATTTTGTCGGTGATTGGCTTCAGCACTTCGATGGACGGGTAGAGCTGCCGCTCTTTCATGCGCTTTTTCAGCAGCGCTTCGATCGCTCGATAGATCTGCCCGTCCTCAAAGCCCAGAATCAGACTCGGACTATACCAGCGTACGACAAGATTCAGGATGCTCTCCACGATGAAGAACGCGTCCCCGCTTTTGAAGCGCAAGACCTCAGCGATGTGCAGCATGTCGTTCGTATCCTGCAGCCCGACGCTGCCGACCGTGTAGTCGTTCTGCTTTTTCTCGCTGATGGCGAAGTCGAACGCGATGTAGACGTTGGCGTCCTTGACCCTCGGCGGCTGGGCCCGGCGGAACTGCTCGCGGGTGAAATACGCCCCATCGTCAGGGACCGGGTTCTGCTGGTACAGGGCTGCCCACCAGCGCCCGCCGTTGTTCTGGGCCTTGATCCGCAACAGCTTGGCCACGTCGTAGCGTGCCGGGTGCAGCGCGTCGCCCGCGTTGCGGAGCCAGCGCAGATTGGTCGGGTCGGTCCCGCTCAGCATCGCCCGCGCGGCGGCTTCCCGGGCTTCTTCCGGGAACGCCATGACTTTGGCGCTGACCATGGCCTTGCGGAGCACGTCTTGCGCCATCTTGCCGGTGTCGATGCGGACGATCTCGTCCGTGGCCGTGTCCAGCCACTCGTCCTGCTCGGCCAGGGCGGGGTACTTGACCACCTCGAACTGGTCGATGTGGTCCTCGTCGCCGCCCAGCTTCATCATGTTCTGCAGGCGGCCCGCCAAGTCGTCGTCGTGCCACCACGTCTGGATCACCAGCACGCCGCCACCGGGGGCCAAGCGGCTGTAGGCGGTGGACAGGTACCACTCCCAGGTCTTTTCGCGGCCGTCGGCGCTGTCCGCCTCTTCCGCGTTCTTCACGGGGTCGTCGATCACGAGGACGTGAGCGCCCTTACCCGTGATCGGGCCGCCGATACCAGCTGCCACGTAGCCGCCGCGGTGGTTGTGTACGCCCCACTCTTCGGTCGAGCTGTTGTTGGGGTCCAGGCGGGTGTCCGTGAACACGCTCTGGTAGGCGGGGTCGTCGATCAGCTGCTTGACCTTGCGGCTGAAACCCATCGCGAGGCTCAAGTTGTACGAGCAGGCGATGAACTCGTGGTCCGGGTAGCGCCCCAGGTGCCACGCAGGGAAGTTCTTGGACGCGATCTCGCTCTTGCCGTGCCGGGGCGGCATGAGCAGCATGAGTCGGGGCGATTTGCCCTCCGCCACGGCCTCACTGAAGCGCTCCAGCCGGCGGCAGATGTCATCGTGGACCCACCCTGCGAGGTACTTCGGGTTCATCCGCTGGATGAACGGCATGAGACGGCGCCGCGACAGCACGCGCGACGCCAGTTCGCGTTGTACGGCCGCAGCTGCGGGGGTGCTTGCAGCCGGAATTGGCAAAGTCCCGGTGGGCTGAGGCGAAGGCGTGAGCGCTGCGAGTTTCGAGGTACTCGCTAGGGTGGGCTTTTTCGCGCTCTTGCCAGTGGACGCTGAACCACGCACGGGCGCCTTTTGGCCACTCGCGGATGGTTTTGAGCTCGTCGAGGCGCGTGTTGAGGCCGCAGTGGTCTTTGTCTTGGACGAGCCACGCCGCGAAGCTGCGGTAGCGGTAGCCTTCTTCGTCGTAGAACTCGGCTTGCGGGTCGAAATCTTGGTCATTCAGGTTCTCCGTCGCCATCTTCTTGCTCCATCAAGGCCGCTTCGGCCTCAAGTACCTGCTGACCTGTCTCTGCGATGACCTTGAACAGCTCTGCGTCGCTCATGCGGTCCAGGCGGTCCAGCATCACTTTGCCGTTGATCGTGATGTCGAGCTTCTTCTGCACCGGCTCGTAGTAGCCGCACATTTTTCCGATCTCGCGCCAGCCTGACACCATCGTTCCGGGCTCCGCCATGAGCTTGGCCAGTTCGATGGACTCCAAAAGGCCGTCCATCACGCGCTTGCGGGTCATTTGGCTGGCCTCTTCGTAGAGGCGCTTCTCGTCCTCGTACATGCGCAGCACGTTGGGCATCCGCACGAGGCGATACGCGTATGCGCCCCCATCGTTGTAGCCCGCCTTGGCCGATGCACTGAGGATCGACTCGCCCTGCGCCCAGAACTTGACGAACGCGCGCTGCATGTCGGTGAGCGGTTTGTCTGGGCTGATCAGCTCGGCGTTCTTCGCGCTGGACGTGTTGATGCCTCGCCGCGCTTGCGCTGCGTGCTTGGCGCGGCCTTCTGGCGTCGCGTCGGCCCCGCGCTTTTTGGATGTAGCCATGGTGTGCATCAAAGTTGGACGTACGGAAATTTTATAGAAAAAATTGAAAGTGGTTTGTACGGAAGGGCCGGGTGGGTCGGTTTTTCGTGTGTAGGTCGCCGCGTGAGTCTCTTATCCCCCTGTCCTCAAAGACCGTCCCGGGTTCGGATTCGGATTCGAGGACTGGGATAAGGAGTCTCTTTTACCCACCGCCGTGCGAAGTTCGCGTTCCGCGCCCTTCGCTCCCTCACGCGTGGTGTCTTCATCAAACTAGGACCACATCATGCCTACCAAAGCCCAACTTCAATCTGAGCTCGAAGCTCTGCGTCACAACTACGACCTGCTCGAGACCAAGGTCGTCCGACTCGAAGAAGCCCGCGACGCGCTGCAACGTCAGCTGGCCAAGGCCATCGAGCAGCGTAACGAGCAGCTCGATGCGAAGCACGACGCACTCAATGCGGCGGCTGATGCGCGCATTGCACGCGTCGCGTCTCGTCCGCAGGCGTTCCCTCGCCCGGTCTTCGAGTTCGACCCTCACACTCAGGGCGACTTTCAGCGTGCTTGCGCGCTGGCCAAGGCCAACAACGGCGTTGTTCAGCGCATCCGTCCGGAGCACGCATGAGCACCGCGTACATCGAGCTGACCCCTGAGCAGCTCTTCATCCTGTTCGGCGTTTTGGCGTGACGCCGATGCGAGGACTACGTCCTCGCTCCAACACGCTCTGTGTTCTTTCCTTCATCAACTTGTTTCACTGGAGATCATCATGACCGCACGTACCACCAAGACCGCCGCTTCCACCAAGCCCACCGCCGAGCAAATCGCTCAGGCCAAGAAGGACGTCGCTGCTCAGCGCAAGCTGCGCGGCGGCAACTGCGAGCAGAGCGAAGCCGAATTCATGAAGGCGACTTTCTCCAAAGCCGGCCAGATCGCTGAGGACATGCTCAAGCCGAAGGCCAAAGCTGAGGCCGAAGCAGACCACGCTTCGATGTTCAGCAACCTGAACTTCGACTTCCGCTCGTTCTGCGAGTCGCTGGGCGTCGCCATCCCTTCCAAGCGCCGCATCCTCGTGGCCACTGTCGCCTCGATCATCGTCGGCGGCTGCATCGGCTACTTCGGTGGCCAGCTGCTCGGCATGCTGGTCGCTGGTGCCCTCGTGCTCACGGGCTCTGCCTTCTTGAGCATGCTGGTCTACATCCTGGGTTTGTGCCTCCTTGCGTACGCCGCGTTCGTCGCTGGTCGCAAGGTCGCTCAGTACATCCTGACCAGCAACGTCGACTCCGACCTCTCGGCTGTGCGCAACACGCTCGGCTCGGCCAAGGATCGCGTGTTCGGCTGGTTCAAGTCTGAGCCCAAGGCTGTTGCCGCTCCTGCCGCAGCTGCCGCAGCTGCGTGAGGTAGCGCCATGCTCGAGATGTCACTCATCGTCGGGCTTGGCTTGCTCGTCTCGCTCGCCAAGCTTCCGTGGTCCTGGCGAATGCGCATACTCAGTTCACCGTTCTTGGTGGACTGCATCGTGTTCGCCGTCCTCTGCCTTTTGCATTGGGGGACTTTTTCTGGCGTGATGGTGGCAACGGGCGGTGCACTGATGTGCTCGCTCGTGTTGTCCACCGCTCGCACGCTCATCGGCTCC
>Ga0255211_1000635_pt1 | contig 11909 bp, 9 predicted proteins | sample Miss_Yuk_RepB_8d_FD_183036 | JGI IMG/M metagenome (GOLD analysis project Ga0255211, IMG submission 183036) | Freshwater microbial communities from Mississippi River, Louisiana, United States - Miss_Yuk_RepB_8d | ecosystem: Environmental > Aquatic > Freshwater > River | place: USA: Louisiana...
CAATATTATATTTTAGTTCAATATTATATTTTACTCCAACGTGTATGATTAAATGGCGACACTAATATAGTGCTTAATTTGTCCTTCCAATATTTAACACGCTCTTCCATAGCTATATCTTTCTTAGTCTTTGGATAAATTGGCGCATTTGCCATTAACTCTTCCTCTTCCTGTGTCATACGTGGTTTATATCCATAACAATTTACACCATAGCGAACAGCAGGATTTTTCATATATCCACCATTTACGCCAGGACGTCCACAATCATTTTCATGTCCCTCTATCTTTTGTAGCTTATCCCAAGTTTTTTGTTGTGTAGGAAATAGTGCCATTTGCCCTTCAGACCATCCATAATTACACCATTCTGCGCCACCTTTATATGCGTCTTCTACTTCTTTATATGTTGCTAATCTTGCTCCATATGCGCTACATAATGCTTTGGCATCAGGATATACATAATCATTTCCAGGAATGTTAAATACTTGGGGATATAATTTAATTTCCTCAATAGCACTAGGTTGCGCATTTGTAGTATCAACTGAAATATCTACTACTGGTTGACCTGAAAATAAATTTGATATTTTAGCAATAACATCAATACCAAAAAAGTATTGGAAACCATTTATTATAACTAAAATAATAAAAATAGCAATTGCTAGTATTCCAAGATATGTAAAGTTTGATGAAGAACCAGAAGTATTTGAAGAACTAGATGAACTAAATAAGTCTGATATATTTGTAGAAGAACTTGATGAACTTGTTGAGTCACCTAAAGAAAAAAATGTAACTATATAAAATAATAAAACAGCAACTACAATAATAATAACACTAGGATTTGATAATATATCATTTAAAATATTATATGTATCTGATGCCATATTGCCTAAACTTGCGCTAACTGTATTAGATGTATTGTCCATTATATATTATATTAACCAAATAATTATTTATTTTAAATTACCTTTGGAATATAATTTTATTTTAATCTGTTATATATTTGCCCTTTTACGATAGAAAAAACAATATGCCTTAGGACTTATAATTTGACCTTCCAATCCTACTTTTGACACACTGGTATCATTATAGTGATACCAATGGCCATTTGCATTTTTTACAAATGATGTATAATGACCTCCATGAACGGACCCACTATGATTACATACACCATATAAATCATAAATATATGTTTCTTTATTATATCCAATTACATATTCAGATAAATTCAGATTTTCTAAAGGAAAGTTAACAAGAACTTGGTTCTTCTGATTTACCGCATTAAATCGCTTAATATCAATAACTAATATATTTGGAAAACTCCAGAACATTAGTTTCTTTTTTGCGGACTCTTTTTTTCCAGTTTTCTCATTAAAAATAGCATTATCACCATCCATTGTCTCACCTTCTACATATAAATTAAAACAGTCTATTAATGAAGGCGATTTATTATTTACAGGTATTGGTAAGTCTATCATAAAATATGGTTCAGGTGTTATGCTCATAATATTACCAGTTTCATTTGACACTATTTGTGATACATGAATACCATAAAACATATTCCATATTTCAGAATAATCCTTACTATACATTTGCTTAATTCTTTCAAGGCAAAGTAAAGCTGTTTTGTCTCGCTCATTCTCTACAGTACCTTGAATTGTCATATTTACTTCTCTTGCTAACGCATTATGGAAACAATCAATTACAAATATAAGAAATTCTGGTAAATCATTTTGAGAAAATCCAGTAAATAGTTCACGATCTTTTAGCTGTGCCAATTTTTGAACCGTTTTTACAAATTTTGATGGAGATACAACACAATTATCACTCCATAATAGCTTTCTTAATTCATTCCACTCAACCAATAAAGCTGAGTCATATTTATTATTTAGTTTTTTCTTATAGGTTTCTAAATTTAGAAAATCATTAAGCTCATATGTATGAGATAATATTTGCATACATGAATTTAGAAAACAAGTGTTACCTAGATTAGCAAGACCAGATAGACCCTTATCTTTATATTTATCAAAATTTTCACTTGTAATATTATTAATTTTATTTGTACTCATTTTATTAGTAATAATTAATTATATTGTAATACATTTAAACAGATTTAATATAATATATATTATTTGTAAAATGAATGACGATCAGCGACAATTAATTAATATGTATGCTACTCAATATAATCATGCAAATGCGCAAATTGACAGACTATATGGTGTATTAGATGAAATACGTTATAATATAGCACTTATTATTGATGAATATCAAGATCAACAAAGACAACAAAGGCAACAAAATCAGCGTTCAACTAGAAGCTCAAATTCTGGGACTTCATCAGCAGCATCATCAGCAGCATCATCAGCAGCATCATCAGCAGCATCATCAGCAGCAGGAAGAAATAGAAATAACATATTATACGATTATCAAAATCCCATAAATCCTGGTTTATATGTAACTAGACCAACATCTAGAAATCGTAACATGAATACAAATTTTAGTAATAATATTAGTAATATACTATCTTCATTTTTAAATTCAACTGTTACTGTTAGACCTAGTGCTTTACAAATAGAAACCGCATCAAGACTTGTTAGATATGGAGATATTGATAGACCAATATCAGATACATGTCCAATATCAATGGAACATTTTAGTATTGATGATCAAGTTAGGCAAATACGTCATTGTGGACATATATTTATGCCAGCTGAATTTGATGAATGGTTTCAGGGAAATACTAGATGTCCTGTTTGTAGATATGATATTCGTAATTGGAGTGAAACATCTAACAGAGGATCTACTGGTACTACTAGAACTACTGATACTACTAGAACTACTGATAACGCAGGTTCTACTGGTTCTACTAGACAAGCTACCGATAATACAAGTTCTACAGGTTCTACAAGACAAGCTACTGATAATACAAGTTCTACAGGTTCTACAAGACAAGCTACTGATAATACAAGTTCTACAGGTTCTACAAGACAAGCTACTGATATTTCTGGTAATCAAGTTTCTTATGATATTTCAAATAATGAAATTAGTGATAGTTTAATTAATACATTATCTAGTCGGTTTGTTGAAACTATATTTAATCCTAATAGTAATAATAATGACAGATTTGTATTTGATCCATCTAACAATATATTAATGTACGAGACAATTATTCGCAATCCTAATTCAAATAGCACTAATCATAGAGGTAATAACAGCAATTAAAAACTAAAAAATATATTTAATAAATCTATATAAAGAGAATATAGCATATTGATATATAATAAAATGACTATGACTACTTACAGACGTGCTGGTGCTAAATGGACTATTAATGAATGCCTCAAATTACAGAGAGAGTTTGAGTTGCTAAATTTATCTGTTGAAGAAATTGCTGTATTACATGAGAGAAGTCCTCAGGCTATTATGTATAAGCTTGATGCTGAGGGATTTGCCGACTATAATGAGTTATTTAGACAACAGTCGCAACAATATACTTCTACTTTGAAGGATGATGATAGTGAATATCAAGAGGATAGTGATAGTGACTATGAAGAAGATACTGATGATGATGATGATGCTGCTAGTGAGATTAGTGAAGATGAAGAAGATGAGGAGTATGATAGTTATAATATTGGTCAACAGGTAAGACTTTTGACTAAGCAATTGTCTGCATTAACTGCCTTTGTAATGAAAACTTTTAAGGATAGAAAAAGTGATATTTTTAAGTTTGATGATCTTGCTGGGTCTCGTTAATAAAATAAAATAAAAAATATTTATTACATAATTGGAAATAAATATTTTATTAATATGATAGAAATAATTCTATTACTTATTATTTTTATTATTTATTATTTATTAAATTATTTTACTTTTGAAAAGAAGTTTGTAACGCTTTGATTTCCTTCTCTTATATTATTTGTTTCTCTTAAATACTTATCAAATATTAAAGCCTTTACCTCTTTATTTTTAACCTTAGCAATCTTTTCTTCACATTTTTTATAATCATCACCAAATTCTTTCTTTAAACTATCTATTTCCTTTCTTAAATTAGTTACCTTTGCACGTCTTGGTGGTTTCTGGCTCATCCAAATATCTTCTAATACTAGTCCAAATAATTGTAATAATGGTTTCATAATTTGATTTGTTATATAAAATGAATAGTCTATTTGTAATTTATTTTCCCGAATAAATGTTGGGGTCTCTATTTTTTCACCTTGAAGTGCTTTCTTGTTTGAATTAACTATATATACAAAAGGAACTCTATCTCCTGATGTTGGTTTATTACCTGGTTCTCGTGCGCCAATACGATCTGCTAATACTTTATGTGCTATTTGCTGTGGATTTTTATAAAATGAACGTAGTGATTTTGTAATAATGAGTTTTTCAATTGGCACTGTACCATCTACTAATTCTTGCAAACACTTATCTACATAATCTAGTGCCTTTTTAATATCACGTTCCTTCATTAAAATATCTATTACACCTCCGTATACATCCTTCACAATTGGTGCATTATCACGACGTTTTAAAACAATACCCATTTCCTTTCGTTTGCCTTTCATTGGATCATGTTCATATAAGATACCAACATATCTTTTCTTTGATAGTAAACAAAATGGTAAGAATGTCTTTTCATATTCAAAGTCATGAGGTTGTTTTAAAAATTTTGAAACATTATGACATGCTTCTTGTGCTATTTCAATAGATAATTCTAGTGCTTTTTGACCAATAATTTTTTCGCCAGTTTCTTTATCCGATAGATTAAATGTGAAGAATACACTGTCCGTATCTCCATATACATACTCAGCATTAGTTTTTATAAGTCCATATTTGCTTTCAACTGTCGCGTCTCCATAACATTCTTCAACAACACGTTTCGCATAAGTTAATAATAGTCGTCCAGTTGCCGTAGTTGACGCAGCAATATCAGGCTCATAAAATGTACTAGTTTTAGCACCCAATTGACCATATAATGAGTTAGCAGTAACTTTATAAGCTAATTGTCGCTTATCTAATACATTTTTCATAAACTCATCATTTGTTTGCGGTATTAATTTTCTAGTGTCTTTTCGTGCCTTCAATAGTTCTTGTAAAATAGAAGGCATAATTGCTTTTTCTTCTAATCCAGTATCTTTATTACGAAGCGGCTGCGCAAATCTACATAACTTGTAGCCAGACTTGATTTTTTCAGCACGCGCCTTTGGGTTCTTTCTATGATACCTATATGTATCAAATCGTATATCAACATATTCATATCCAGGCAAATTATCATAAATATATTCATTATTATCGTTTTTCTCACCAGTTTCTTTAACTAAATTACCAGCCAAATCGTATATTTTTGTCCATACTTTACTACTAGGACACAAATTCTCTGACAACATTGAACTTGGATATAAAGATGCAAAGTCACCAACCGCAATTGGATTATCAAGATATAATCCGCATTTTGGCTCCAAAACAATTGCGCCTTCATAACCATCATCTTTTGATCCTTTATTAATAACTGGCATTAATACACCCTTTTCACGACATTTCTTTGCCACATAACTTGTAAGCTTTATACCTTGACCTCTAAAAATCAAGAAACTCATTGGAACGCTACATAACTTTGACATTTCCACTAGGTCAGTTACAACATCTACTTTTGTAAATAAGTGCTGAACTAAGTTACAATCCTGAATACAATATTTTGCAATAATTGCACGTGATGCTGGACCTTCATGTGTCATTCTAAAAATATCCTTAGGGGAAACATCATCTTTTGCTAGACCCCATTTAACAGTCTTTGCCTTTGGATTTTCATGCCCTTCAATTTCAAACCAGCTTTCTGATTTATTTACATCAATAACTCTAAATTTAGCACCATCTTTGTAATAATCTGATGAGTGATTAATTTCCTCAAAATGTATGAAACTGTCTTTTTGTAATCCAGTCATATTTGCCGTATTTACACGAGTATTTCCAGAAGGCAATTGTTCTATTTTTTTTACATAGTCACCAATAAAATGACCAGCTACATAATCTAGTTTATATGATGTTAGATTTTCAGTTCGTCGAAACCAATTTAACATATCAACTTGTAGTCTACCATTCATTTTAATAATTGATAAGTCATATGTACCAGATGCTAATGTAATACTACTCTTATCAATTTCCATCTTTTGCGTTTTGTAGTCAATTGTAGCACATAGTTCATCTTTATTTCTAGATAACCGTAAGAAATCTTCAGCACAAGATAGTTCCTGAGATCTGCGAAACATAAATTCATAATCAAAACTAAATATATTATAACCAATAATAATATCTGGGTTCTCTTTTTGAACTAAATTGGTCCACGCATTTAATACATCTTTTTCAGAATTATATGTTTCTATTTTTGAATTAGGAACAACATCATCTAATGTATCGCAGGAATTCAAAGCAATACAGTGGTTTAAATAAGGTTCCTTTTCACCATATTTTATAAATGTAGAACCAATAAATGTTACTTTATCGCCTTCCAAAGGAGGAAAGTTATTTCTTAGCGCAAATATAAGTTCATTGATTTTACCTTCACGTTCAAATTTCTTATCACACATAATATCTACAATAGTTGATTGTCTATTTTTATATGTCTCAGTTTTAAAACTTGTAATTGCGCTTGGGCTGAAATATTTTGGTTCATCATCTATTTCTTGCTCATTATCTGATTTATCATCATCACTATCTGAATTATCATCTTCTTCATTTGCTTTTTCTTTCTCTTGCTCTTTTTCTTTTGCTTGAATTGCCTTATTTGCATTTTCAAACATTGCTTCTATTAAATGTGTATCATCATTTTTATCTTCTCTATCTCTAATTTTAGTTTTTAACCATTCTTCAATTCTTATATCTAACTCTTGTCTTGATAATGGTTTGCCTTTATAATATACTAGATCAATATTAGGCACAGGTTTGCTATCATATGTTAAGTTGAATGCTGTTCTTATAATATCTGATAAAATTGCCTTACATGATGTTGTCGTAATTTCAGTTGTCATTTTTGAAAAATAGTCAGCTATATTTGTAGCTAGTTTTTTATATGATTTAATTGGGACTGGAAAATCACCATGACTACTACTTGCCTCAATATCAAAACTCATAATTTTATAAGGAACACGAGTTTCCTTATCATTTAATGGAACTATATTTTTATAATTGACTGAAAATTCATAGTCACAAGTAGTTGTCTTATTTAATCCCTTGATTTCAAATGACTTTTTAGCTGGTATTGCTATCCATCCAGATGGACTTATTTCACGCAAATGGAAGAACCGAAGTAATGGTGGCAAGCTAGCTTCATATAATTCTACATAGCAGTCCTTAAACCATAACCCACCAGGAAGTAATTTGCGTTCTTTTTCACCATCACTATTTACATTATCTTTATACCAGAAATTCTTAACTTTATTATAAACTGGTACATTGGCAAATTTAATCATAATAAATCTATGTAATTTACCGGCATCAAATTCATATAATTTTTTGCGCTCAATTAATTTACATTCAACAATTGAATTTTCATAATATTTTCCAACTTTTGCCTTTAAATGAGCTACAAACTGATCTTTTACACTTTTAGTCCATTTATCACCAACTTTTAAGTAGAAGAATGGTTGATATTCTTCAACAATTATAGATGCACGCTTGCCTTCTTCATTCATACCAAACATTTGAATTGAAAATGTTGTATTGTCTTGATTAGACTTTCCCATATTATTTTCATCATCGTCCTCATCACTTGATTGATTTGGACCTTTACTATTATATACGTTAAATTCAAATAATTTAAAAGTGTGTTCTAATGACATTTTGATTGTTTTTATATGTTAAATTATTTGGTGTGTTACTTTTAATTCAATTTTATTGTGTTGTTTATTTTAGTATTTTATATTTTTACATATTGTCATTTTATTAGTATTCAAAAAAATTGAAAATTTATTTAATATTATAAAAGAATTTATTGGTTATATAAAACATTACAGAAAATAATTCAAAATAAAATAAGTTTATTATAAGAAAATGATTGCTAACTTAAATATTCAGGATGTTAATATTGTTAATGTTATTAATATTATTGTAGGTATTATGGCTATTATATTTATGAAATTCTATATTTTTGAAAAAGATAAAAAAGAAAAAGATGTTAATACTTGGTATGAAATAACTCTTGAAAATGCTAGATATAAATATAAAGGTGAATGGTTAAATGGTCTTCCGCATGGGAAAGGAATAAAGGAAGTATTTGGTATTGATGGTGATAAACATTCGATAATTATAGGAAATTTTAAAAATGGAGTTACAGATGGTTATGCAATTCAAATTTTTGACCAGGATGATGATGAGATAATGGTTCCGTATTTTAAAGGTAATTTTAAGAAAGGTAGATATAATGGACATGGAGAATATCATTGGGGTACTGGTTCTTATTATAAGGGAGAATTTAAGAAGGATGAGTTTCATGGGAATGGATTACAGTATTTTGTTCTAAGTGATAAACATTATATTGGATCATATGAGAATGGTAAAAGAACAGATGGTAACTATTTTAAAGGCAACCCTGATAATATGTAATTTGTATAATTTGTATAATTTGTATAATTTGTATAATTTGTATAATTTGTATAAAAAGATTTGTATATTTATATAAAACTGTATATATTTAAATTAATTACACCTTTGGACATTTAAAATACTAATAATTTTATAAAAAATTGAAATATTTAATTTATAAAGTATTTATTCTAAATTAAACTCAAAATGGAGCATATTGTTTATTTAACTGATAATTTTACACGCATTCATACTACACAAGGAGAACTATTAAACTTGAATAATAGAATATGTATGGTTGAAATACCAAGCAAAAATGAGCGTATATATTTTAAATTAGTTAGTGAAACATACACCAGTTTTAGTGGAATTCGCCTTCAACAAGATCAATATAACGATAAAAAGTTTTATTTAACTGATGAAAAAAATAAATGGCACGGAATTATTTGTGATGGTTCATTTGCGAAAGGGCGTTGGATTTATGTCTTTAATTTATAGGCGTTTTAAATGTCTAAAGGTATAAAATAAAAAACTATATGTTTTTTTTATTTTTATTTACGAGACCATATATCGTCATAAAAATAATCATGCATTTTATCTATATTTTTCAGTCACAAAAAAATTTCAAAAAGTAAAAAGGGAATCAAAAAATGGACATTTTTCCAAATCCAAAAATGTCCAATTTTGAAAACCCAAAAAAAGTTTTGAAAAATACCTCATTTTTCACTTTTTGACCATAATGCTCACAATGATTTTTTCTGTTTAGAAAAAATTATGATGATAAATTTTTTCAAAAAATACGTTTATAATTTTGGCTTTTTTTTATTGCCATACTTTAGTGACAAAATGACCGCAAAAAACGCCGAAAACGCCTTAGATTTTATTTGTAAAAAATGTGACTTTTCGTGTCACAAAAAAAGTGATTGGACTAGACATATTTTAACTAGGAAGCATCAGATAAGTGACAATTTGGTGACAGAAGTGACCGCAAAAAGCGCCATAAATGAATGTCAATATTGTCATAAAATATATAAATCACGTAATGGATTATGGGTTCATAAAAAAAAGTGTACAATCATTTGTGATACTAACCAAATACCAGAGACTACAATAGAAACTAATGTAAACACATCAAAATCTACTGATGAACCTAAATTAGATGTATTAATGTTGCTCGAATTACTTAAACAAAGTCAGGATTTTCAGAAACAAATGTTAGATCAACAAAAACAAATGATGGAATTTGCTTCAAATAATAATACAACTAACAATAATATAAATTATAATGCAAATAATTCAAATAATACAAATAATTCATTTAATCTTAATGTGTTTCTTAATGATACATGTAAGGGAGCTATGAATATGAGTGAATTTGTCGATTCAATAATGATACAACTAACAGATTTAGAAAATTTTGCCGATGTAGGTTATGCAAATGGTGTATCTAATATTTTTGTTAAAGGATTAAACGCATTAGGTGTCCATTTAAGACCTATTCATTGTAGTGATTTAAAACGTGAAACACTTTATATAAAGGATAATGATTGCTGGGTAAAAGAAGAAGAAGACTGTTCTGTATTAAAAAATGCAATTAAAAGGGTTGCTTTTAAAAATATAAAACAAATCAATGAATGGATAAAAGAAAATCCAGGATGTACTGATCCAAGAACAAAAAAATATGATAAATATAATCAAATTGTTATGAATTCAATGTCTGGAACTACTATTCAAGAACAAACAGATAATATTGATAAAATTGTAAAAAATGTAACCAAAGCGGTTACAATTGATAAGGCATCTTTTAAAACGGTAAATACTAAGTAATAAATTAAATATATGTATGAAATTTAATTTATTTTTTTTTATTTTTTATTTTTTATTTCTATTTCTATAATTATATAATTCTATAATTTTAACTTAATATAAGAACTATTATCTGTTTGTTTCTCACGTCTTCTTCCTCCTTTCAATATAGTTTGGCTAATTGGTGATACAGGTAATGGTGAACTCATAAATATTTTCTGCAATTCTAAAATATCTGGATTATTTGTAATATTTGAAATATTTGTAAAATCACTACTATTCATAATAGTATTTATCATATTTAATAATTTTATTTGTATATCTTGATTTTCAGTAATTTTGTCTATTTTAGGTTCTAAATTTTGTGGTAAAAACTGAGGAGCTTCTGTATTTATTAGCTCTTCTGTAATTTGTTTAATAAAATAAAGAAACATACAGAAAAATAATAATAACCAAAATATTATTGTTAGACTACTAGAAAATAACTTACTATTTTCAGGTGTTATTTTGTTTCCAATACTTTTAAAAATATAAATAATTATTGATATTAGCGTTATTATACCAAATGTTAATCCAATACAAATTAGTAAAGCAAATCTAGCTTGATTTTCAGCAATATCAATAGTAGGTTCTATTTTATTAATTGTTGGAACTAATTTAGGTACAGTTGATGGATTAATTATTTCAAATACTTTATTAATTATAGTCTTGTAATCATACATATTAAATAATAATTTACTTGGATTATCAAATGTTTCAAAATATGTGTTAGTATCTAAATCTTTAGAGTTTGGTTTTGAATTCATAAACATATCTTGAATATTTCTTAATGATTTCACAATAAATCCAAAATAATAATAAACAACTAACAAAAGTGAGAAAATAAATAATATAATAATCCAAAACCCACTAAATGATCCATCATTATAAACTCCAAATTTAATTGATAAAAGGAAACTAAAAATAACTATTAAACCACAAATAAGTGTATCAAACGAATTTGGTCTTATCAAATTTCTAAATACTAATACTAACAGTCCATATGCACCCAAATAAATAAGAATATTATATATTATAGTACTTGTGTCCAAACTGGCCCCAGCATACCAACCTATTATTCCTGGTATAATTGCATTAATTAACACAGCTGCCAATCCAATTGACCATTTGTAAGTATTATTATTTGTATCTGAAATATTCTTATCTTTTACAAACATTGAATAAGTAAAACTACCCAATAATAAACCACCAATAATAGCTCCAATAATAGCTCCAATCATTTCAGGTGTTATTTCTGTTTGTATACTATTTTCTTTTTTATTTTGTTGAGTTTCTGCTTGTTTTTTTAATTCTTCATTTTTCTTGGCTTCTTTTCTTTTGGCTTCTTTGCTTTTAGCCATTTTATTTAATACTATATATTACAAATACTAAATAATTACAGATATTTAGTATTTTATTTAATTTTTAATGTTTTCCTCCTATACTTCTACTTCTGCTTCTACTTCTGCTTCTACTTCTAGTTTTAATTTTAC
>Ga0255211_1000640_pt1 | contig 11807 bp, 13 predicted proteins | sample Miss_Yuk_RepB_8d_FD_183036 | JGI IMG/M metagenome (GOLD analysis project Ga0255211, IMG submission 183036) | Freshwater microbial communities from Mississippi River, Louisiana, United States - Miss_Yuk_RepB_8d | ecosystem: Environmental > Aquatic > Freshwater > River | place: USA: Louisiana...
AGAGCCAAAAGAATCCAAAGTGAAAGAACTTAAGGATGCTGGGATCCTTGGTGCACATTATCCACTCGAAGGAGAGGCACATATCATGCCGGCAATCGGTGATACCATGATCGATCCAACATACAGACAGTTTGACGCATCTGGACCTCACACAAAGATAACACCTTATTCTGAATGGGAATCAGTCTACGGCAAATTTGGATATGGCAAATGTTGTGGTGTTTCGAATAGTCGTTTTTACAAAGGCGAAGATCATAAGTTTGGCTCCCCGGAAGAAGTCAAAACATGGGCACACTGGGGAATTATAGAGTATCCTCCAGCAAGAAAATAATACAGCATGATTTTGTACAAATTTGGATATCAATAATTAATTTGATATTTAAAAGGAATAGACGAAATGAAACACTTACGACAATACATAAGACAGATCCTGGAAGAAGTATATGAACTTTCAGACAAAGACAAAGAACAACAGAAAGAAATTACCAAAGATCAGCATTGGGGTCTTGCCGCAACTAATAGGCGTATATATGGTTTGCAAAATGAAGATGAAATAGAAGAAGATCGATCTTTTCTGCAACAATACCAAAGAGAACTCCAATCAACCGAAGATGGAAAAGCTCTGATTAAAGGGTTTCAATCCGGTAAGTTTACAGTTATGCATAGTATGGAATATTCCAGTATAGCATCAGTAGCAGGCAAAAAGCAAGGAAGCATTTCAGGTTTTGGAAAATGGCTGTCTACCTATGGAAAAAATGGAAATAACGTTATTTCCTGTATCGCGTTGTCAAGCCCTCCAAAGTCAGGTCTTTCAGGTGGCGGTGGAAACGAAAACTATTTGCAAGTAACAAGAAAACCCGGGTTTTTACTAAAAGGTTATCCCGTGTTTGTTTCCCATGACGATGTTCACTCCCAAACTCTTGGATCACTACCAAAAGGATTGGTCGATCACCAGAAACAATCGGGGGGTTGCAAAAAGACCAAATCCAGCAATGGCACGTGCCATCTATTCTCCAGATTTTCAATTTGCTGGCGAAGTGCTTTTAGATAATTGGACTGTTTATGCAACTTATATAAATCTTTCCGAGTCAAGATACAACAACTGGCGCGCTGTCTCTGATGCTATTATGCCGGCACTTGATAATGGATTGCCGTGCTATGTATATAAAGGTGCAGAGTTTTTAACAGTTATATCCAACGAAGAGCAGTTAGATGATTTTAATCCTGGAGATTATTAAATGAAAAACTTAAGACAATACATAAGACAGATACTTCAAGAAGTATATCAAATGTCACGTGAAGAACAAATGCAAGCTATAGACGTGGAGACAGATAATTATTATGGTGCACCTTCAATAAAGAGAGCGCTGGGAATTCAATGGCCAGAAGAAATAGAAAAAGAACGCGATTTGATGAGAAAATATCAACAAGAATTACGGACTTCTGACGAAGGAAAGCGATTTATAAGAGCGTTCATGAATGGTACCGATGTTACTATATTCCACAGTATCACATATCTTGGATATGCCACTGGCGTTGGCTATAAGACAGATAGATTAGATAGAGAAGAGAATACGTATTCGAATTGGATCAAAAAGTATGGAAAAAAAGGAAAAGACTCTTTGTCTGTCGTAGCAGTTAATACTCCCTTGGGGAAAAGCTTCAATATGGGTGACGAAAATACTTCTGTGGTAAAAAGTTTTGGTTTTATCATGAAGGGATATCCAGTGCTAGCTTGCGAAATAGATATGATGACTCAAACATTGGGCGCACTTCCTCCCGATCTGGTCGATCATCAAAAAAATAGCGGCATAGCCAAGCGCGGGGATCCTATTGAATCTTCAATGATTAAAAATCTAGACTTTCAATGGGCTGGTGAAGTAATTTTAGACAATTGGCAAATTATAGGTGCTTTCTTTAATTTAGAGTGGGGTGGTTTGAATAGTGGGTTTTTCGAAAAGTACGTTCAAGATGCGATGAGTCTAGGATTGCCCTTGTATATTTATGATTATAGTGTCTGCTTAGGCAAAATTACAGATGAAGAATCTTACACTAAAATGTTAAAAGAGATAAGCAGATGAGCACCACAATCAAGCATACAAGCCTATTAAGAGAAGCAATCAAACAAATAATTCTTAAAGAAGTCTCAAATTGGTCTTGTAATAAAAATTCCCTAGGATGGATTACAGATGCCGGTGTATTCGTAGACCTCTCTGAAGAAGAGATGGAACATAATGAATACATTAAGTCTATCACAGAATTTTCAGAAGACGAATTCATCATGATACATAATGTTCCTATTCCTAATGGATGGATTAAAGTGAGCAATGCTAGAGAATTTCAAGTTTATGGCATACAATGGGAAAACATATCAAATTCACAGGTGCAAGCCATGATTAATATTTGGCTACAATGCAAAAAATATTGTAAATGGATGAACAATCTAGAAGAAGAAGAAATATTGCTTTGGTCTGAAAATAGAAATTCTAGATACACGATCCCTGATTTCTTAGATGAGTTTGCACATCGAGAACAATCAGAATATTTTTATGAAAAATTATTGTAAACTGGTTCCTATCATATATAAAATTGGGTTGCATCCCCCAAATTGACAGAATATATGTAAAGGGAAAAAGTGATTATGTCTACTAAATTTTCTACTTGTGACTATGAGACTATAGTCTCTCTATTAGAGAGAATGCCCATTCTTAAAGAAGTAGGACATGCAAAAATAGAAGAAGTATCTAGATATCACGGTGGTCTTGTTCTAGAATTCAGCAAATATCCTAATCACAATATGACAATTAAGCACGAACTAGCTAGAAAACTCCGATGTGATTCTCATGAACAAGCAATATTCATTTCGTCAGAATATGAATTGGTATTAGATTCTTATAAAAATATAAGAATTTATGGCTGGCAAAACGGTGTTCAAAGAATTCTTAACATATCGGCTGAGGATACTCTAGCACTATTTGAGCACAATCTTAAGAGATCAAAAACCAAAAAGATAAAAATTTCCTTAGTGTGTTTTGCAGGTATTGTTTGGGATATAGCAGGTTTTGGAATGTGATGTATAATTACTTTCATATATTAACATTATGGAGTATACTATGCCACAAAATTTAAGAAGATACATAAGAGGTCAGATCTTAGAAGTTAGAGGAAAAAAATCTACACCAAAAGGAGATTTTTCTTTAAAATACGAGATGGGAAAAGAGCTAAAATGTCCCCACAATATGAGTAAAGCCCCAAAGGAATGGAAACAGTTTTTGATTCAAGGGGTGATGAAAATCAGAGGTGAAGAAACATATTATAAATTCACTGTAGATGGTAAAACCTTTGAAGGTCAAATAGACTATCCGGCTCTTACAGGTACAAATCTAGATGACATAGGTCCTTTTGCAAATGCAATGTTTAGTGAACATCGGGGAATTCCTCAATGGTTTCGTGAACCTCAAATATGGTATAATGTTTGGGCAAAAAACTTTAGAATATTTTTAGTGTAAGGAGATTTTTCTAATGAGGTCTTTATTATTTGAACTTTATAAAAACATTGATTTTCCATCAGCTTCAAAATATGAACTAGTATTATCTAGCGATGAAACTTCTGTGTTTACTAACGATGATTTGAGAAATGCTGATTGGGATATAAGACAGAAAGCAATTAAAGCTTCTACAAAAAAATCATTAATCAATAATTTTGGTTTTACTGAAGAAGAAATCCAAGCAATGCAAGAACAAAGTGTTTTATATAAAATTTCAGAAGAATGGCTAAATGATCCTACAGCTTATAAGTGTTCACAGTATCTTAGCAAAGGTGAAAATCTCGAAACAAAAGTCCAAATTGCTCAAAGTAACGCTGCAATTGCCAAAGCAGCTTGGAAAAGAATATTACAATCAAAAAATCCTAGAATTAAAAAAGTAGATAGAGTAGAAGGTTCATGGTTTGATCCCACAGTAAAACAATATTCATGGTCTAGTGATATGGGTATTTCAATAAATAAATGGGGTCAAGGCTATAAGTTAGTAGGTGCAGATCCAGACTCTGATCAGAATTCTAGAATTATTGTCGACACTGAAAATAAAACAATTGACTTTGGTGCTTTTGAAAGAGTATATTCAAATAGAAGACCGCGACAATTTTCAGGTAAAAAAGGTACATTGACTATTCCTTCTGGCGGAGCAGGTCTTCGTGGTGAACAACAAAACATGAAAAAGATTATGGGTTTCTTGATTAAAAATGACCCACGTGTAGATAAGACTTATAGAATTCAAGGTGTATTAGAGTGGACAAACTTAACACTCGATGATGTTATGTATGACAAAGAAAAAGGACGTAAAGGCGTGCAACCTGTCAATCAAAGAGTCGTACAAGACATGCAAGGAATGAATACAGGAGGTTCATATTTGTTTCATGGGACATCTGAATTCAGATGGAATGAGATACAGCGTTTAGGATATATGCGTGGTGGCGCACCTAGTAGAGAAGGATACCAATATGTTGATTTGAAACCGGGTTGGTCTGAAGGAAATATCTATTTGACTGACACTGCGGAAGACGCTGAAAACTATGCATCACGTCAGTTTGATAAAGATGGGACAAAAGCAGTAGTACTCCGAGTAAAGGTGCCAGATCCATCAAAACTAGTAATTGACGAAGATAACAAGCACATGTTAGACAGTATAAAATTTGCAAATATGGTACGTGATGCTGGTATTCCATATTCTTTTGAGACTTCTGGCAACAATAATGAAAAATTGGATCCAATAAATATTCCTGAAGAATCTGATCCTGAATTTCAAAAATTTGCTTCAAATATTACATATAAATTTTCCAAGGAAGACTATATTGAAGATGCTCTACGTAGGACTGGACTTCGTGATTTACGAGAACCGAAACATTTAACTGCTAAATGGCTTGAAAACAATATCATGTATGAATTAGGATGGTCGTCACCAGAAGGAAAAAAATTCCAAGATGTTTTGATGTATGATCGTAAGAAAGAATGGAAGAATCAAGACCCGCAGGCAGAAATTAGTAAATTTTTAGAAATTGCAAAAGAAGAAGGATTTGGCGAGATTGTACAAGCTTGGATAGACAAGTATCCAAAATATGATCCGAGAATTGTGAGCAAAGAATCATTTATAGAATATCTCACGCCTTTGGCAGAGAAATGGGAAGAAATTGCAAGAACTATTTGGTTAGACAAGCAAGCAGCTATAGAAGGATTTAAACGAGCAGGTACAATTGCATATCAAGGAGAAATTCCTGCAAAAAATATTGAAGTCGTCATGGTATACAAACCTAAGACAATGAAAGATGATCCTGATGAAAATGAATACAACAAAGCAATGGATGCGACTCGAGACACTGTGATCAATCGTTATTCTTTGGAACAACAGTGGAAAGACATGAAAGCAACTGACCCAAAAGCAAAACCTACTAAAGACATGAAAGCATGGGAAAAATCTTATGGATATAAGTTTGAGAGGAAGTATTCACTTAGGAGCAGGCTATTATGAAACAACTACGACAATACATCAGAAAAATGATCCTCGAATCTTGGGGAGCAGGGCAACGACTCGATGAGGAAGATTTCAAAGATGAGATAGACTACAAGTTCGCTGAATACGCCATCAATGAGAGACACTTTTCTTTGGATAGTGCCGACAAAGAGTATGCCAAAGACCATTACGGTGGCCTCGATGGTGTAAAAGGTGGCGTCATCTACTCGGGAGGTCGCATTGGTTCACAAGAACAATTGGATGGCCTCAAAGCATTGCGCAATGGTGGCACAATAAATGTCAGCATGAAATCGTATTCGCATTTCAAGTCAACCGCAAGAGAATTCGCAGACTTCGTGAAGTCTTACGACCCAACAGTAGGTGGCCCTGCAATGAAACGTGCACTCGAAAGAGGTTCGGCAGGTGAGTTCGGATCGTACCTCATTACGATTGAAGCAGACGAGAATACGATCATAATAAACACTCAAAGACCCAATGGTGTCACAAGGTACGCAGAATCAGAACTGATTGTAGATGGCACTGTGAACGTTGTGAGCGTAGAAATCATTGCACCACTGCAAATAGACACATGGCAAGAGCAGACCATCGACACATGGGACTCGTTAGAAGATTTGGATTCAACGACATTCTTGGGAGCTTGGCTAGAACACCACAAGATAGACCCATGGGAAGGAGGACAGTTAGAAGAGTTCTTGGATGAGATGACAGGAACCATCGATGGTCTTGCGACATTGCTAGCAGAACATGGCGACGACAAGATAATAAAGATCAATTCGAAAGCATTTCTCAACGAATGGTTGCCCAATCATCCTCTTGTCGAAGAACTCCTCGACAGAATAGAACTGAAACAAGGTTCAACAAGTCATATCGAAGCACGACTGAATGGCACATCCGTGGCATTAGGTAAAGAGCTCTATGGACGTGTCTTACAATTAAAGGGTGAAACTTTGGTACAAGGAAACTTGGATGAAGCTACAAAGAGCCTCGAAGACTCTTTAGGAGAGCTCGATGTATATGAAGACACTTTTGGATACGCCAAGGGTGATTCTTGGATGGGACGTTCGAATCTCTTCTTTTCAGTTCATAGATACTGCATGGTGCTTGCAGACCTCGACCGGATTGATGCTTTGAGATACGACCATACCCTTCCACTCGAAGACTTCCAGGGGTTCATGGAAGAAGTGACAGAAATGGGTCTCAACGAACACAACTGGAAAGAACACTTTGCAATAGTCGAAGATATCGGAAGAAACTTTGGCAGAGGGGAGTTCAAACAGGTAATGGACTTCCTAGAAGAGAAAGTAGATTCAGATCTTGTACTCGATCGAGTGATGAAAGACTATCTCATAAGCTTCTACCAAGGATGTAAGAACTATCGTGCAATCAACCAATGGAAAGACAACACAGAGTTTATGCGCAAATTGCCAGATGCTCTCAAAGCTTGTATGAATGCGATGCAAATGATATAAGGAGATTTTATGAAAACGGGTATTCATTCGTCTTTGCGACAAATAATAAGAGAATTAATCTTAGAAGATTACGAACTGACGCCGTTTGATATAGCACGCTATCGAAGAACAACACATTCCCAACAGACAGATGAAGAGATTCGTCAGAATGCAGACCATCGAGGCATTGGAATTCAAGGCAAGCTACCAATCCAGCGTGATAAACAAGCAATGAGAGATTGGCATGAACTTATGAAACAGAATCCACAGTTTGTGAAAAAGTTCATGGAAGGGCAAGTGCAGATCCTTCATTCTCTTACATACAGAGGAACATATTCTAGAAAAGCCGATTTAAACGATTTCGGAAGTAAAACACCGTTCAGTGATTGGATAAAAACATTTGGAATGAGTAGCAGAGATCAATTATCATGTGTCGCTGCAAACGCCCCTATTGGAAGTGATCCACGCATTTGGGAATGGGATATAGGCAATGCTAGCAAAGCATACACAGAAGGTTATGGATTCCTGCTAAAAGGTTATCCTGCCTTCGGAGCCAAACATGATATCATGACTCAAACTCTAAGCGCAATCCCTGATACACTTCGAGACTTCCACAAGAACTCCGGACAAGTAAAAAGAACATATTCAATGGATCCTGCAATCGACCCAAAAGATTGGAAAGGAATAGACGAACTAATCCTAGATAACTGGCAAATCATCGGCGTGTACATCACGGATCGTTATTTCAGAAATCCAAGCAAATCTCACGTGATCGCAGATGCACTGTCACTTGGAATACCAGTATGGAGATCTAATTCTGGCAGCGGAAAAATGGAAATGATTCAACGAAACAATTAAGGAGTAGAATTTTAAAATGTCAGTTTTATATTTTAATAACTAGTTAATTTAATATTTAGGAACAATTTATGTTAATAGAAAGTATGGGTATTAGAAAAAGTTATATCATAACTGTGATGGGATATGATCGATTTTATTTAAACGAAAATCGATATTCTTTAGCACTCAATTATGATATTTTATTAGAATTTGATGCTTTAAAAAATTGGGTAAAATCAGGGACTGAATGGATCAAAGATAACGTCAAGGGTGGTGTGGATAAAATTAAAGACATGGCTTATGACGCAGTGGATGCCGTTAAAGATTATGGTGCAAATCTTAAAGGTGTCGTGACTGGTTTAACTGCAATGATTCAAGATGAAGATGAGTTTGTTAAATATCAGAAAGGAATATTATCTTCCGTTCAAGTATTTCCTAAAAGATTAAATTCAAAAATTAATAATATTGCTACATGGTTAGAAAGTAAAAGTATGCCAACATTTGCAAAAACATTACATGCTATTAAAAATGGTGTAATGGAACTTTGGGATTCTATTAAATCAAATGTCAGTTGGAAGGGTGCATTATCAATGATGGCTTTTGGATTAGGTACAATATATCTAGATGAAGAATTCGAAATATTAGATAGATTGAATAAAACTCAAGAAACAATTGAAAATCCTAAAAAATCATTAAAAGGAAAATTATTAGATTTCTTCTCTGGTGAGATTGAAGAAGCAACTGATGAAATTAGAGAACAGTTAATGGAATGGCTTGAAGAAAAATTAGGATTTCTTAAGAAAGTAAAAGAATTTATTCGTGAAAAAATCTTAAATGTTGTTGGTAAAGCTTTAGAACAGTTTGCTGGCCCTATTGCATGGATAAAACAATTAATGGATTTTTTTAAACAATCTGATTGGGTTCTTTCTAATTTAGCAAAAATGCTTCAAAAATTCTCTATAGGAGGAAGTAATGAATAATTTAGGAGATCAAAAATGAAAAATCTAAGAAAACTAATTAGACAAATACTTTTGGAAAATAAATATTCATTTTTAGAAGATCTTAAGAACACCCCGGGATGGGATGAAGGTACTCGAAAACCTTTTGGATCAGAAGATTACGATTCTGCTCGTAAAAGAGGAAAAATTGTTAAGAAAGCATTTCAGAAATGGGCAAATAGAGAAATGTTGGATAGTTTGATGTATATACACTGGACAGAATCATTGGAATCTCTTAAAAGTCTTATTGTAAATTCGGATCCTAAGTCTAATAAAGACGAAATATCATGTGAGATATTTGATGGTTTTGATGTACCATCTATGGGTTGGGGAAGTTTTGGTGTCGTAATAGAAGGATATGTGACTCTAGCAGGTAATAGCATGGACGACATGTGGACTGGCAAGACTTCAAAATATAGAGAGAAATACCCTCGCAGAGACAAGTCTTCTGGACAAAACAAAGGTGTCATGACAGCAGCTATGGATACTTATATCCTTGACTATGGAGACTTTGATGATTCTATAAGACAAGGCCATGATAATTCGGAAGCTTTATTAGACAATTGGCGTATCACAGGTGTGATAGCTACTCGTTGGAACATAGATGAGATAAAGCAACTTCTTGATGAGATAGAAAAAGAGACAGGTAGAAAAATACGTATTATTAAAGACTCAACAAGTTTTAGATATGCTTAAAAGCTATTTATAAATCTTTATTCGAACCTGTTTATTTTGTGTATAATTACTCCATAGAATTAGGAGATAATCACTATGAATTTACGAAGACTCATTAATGAAATGTTAGCTTTTGATACAAAAGATTTTGCTAACGTAGGTAAAAGAATTCAAAATACATTGAGGAATTTAGTTATCCCAGGTTATGAGATATACTACGATGAATTTAGTGCTGAATCTTATGGTGAAGGTATTGTGATCAGTATTTCTCTTGAACATATTAATCCACCATTTAAAGATAAAGTGTTAGAGCTACAGAAGGCAGACCCTAAGTCTTGGGCAGGAGCTCCAACTTCAAAGACTACCATTATGAGATGGCTCACAGGACATCGATCTGATCCTACACAAGCAGAAAAAGAGATGGCCACAAAAATCGTTCAACTCTGTGGTCATGATGCAATGAATTCTATTATCCAAACTATTTCTCAAGACTTCAAGGGTTTTGTGAAGTGTGAAACCAATTTTACGGGTGCTTCAATTAAGCGAAAAGGAGTTTCATATTTCGAATTGTATGTGTTTCCGATGATGACAGAAGAAGAACCAGACACACCAAAAGAGCCAACGATAGTCCCTATTGATGATGAAATGATTAAAGTTCCAAATACTCCTGTTCCACCACCACCAAAAGAAGAAAAGAAACCAAAACCTCCAAAAAGAAAGACAGAAAAAGATGGAAGAGTCACTGTGGACGGTATTTCTAGACATTTTCTCCCTGAAGCACAACTTGAGTCTATTGCTTCTCACGCAATTTCTATCATTATGGGTCCTAACAAGACTGTAGTGCCTATTAAAGCTTCAACGATTGATTCTCAATACAAAGAAATTAAAGCACTTTCAAAAAATAAGAATACTAATACCCACAGAGTAATCGATGACTATTGGTTAGATGACAATGCTGACCTAAAATTCTATAAAGCATTTGAAGTCTATGGTGGAAAAATCAGAACTAAGTCAATGCTTCAAAGATATTTAAACCCAAATTCACAAGTCCATCCAAATAAAGAAGGGATGACTACTGCAAAATCAAGAGTAGGTTCAAAAGAAATAAAAGACGTAAGAAAAGCAGTTGCTTCTCAAAGAGCTTCAGATGAAATCTTGATATATGCAAATATTTCACCAAGAATCAATCCATATACAGGAGTCGCAAGTGATCACACTGGGGAAGTTATCTTAATAGTATTTTTAGTTGACAGGAGTATCTAGTGAATCTGATCAGATCTTACATTAGGAAAATTCTCTTAGAGACTTATGCCAATCAAAATGCACCTAAGCTTATTTTCTTGGCAGGTCTTCCAGGTGGCGGAAAGTCTACAGTAATTAAGAACCTTGAATTGGACCACTTATTTGTAGTGTGTAATCCGGATACTTTTTACGAAGCAGCTTTGAAGCAGAATGGTGTTCCCCTAGATATGGACACGACAATGAGAAGATACTCGGAATTAAAGAAACTAACTGAAGATCCAGAATACGTTATGACAACACTTGAATTAGAAGAATTTGCAAAACTAAAGACTTTTGTTTCATTGGGTACAAATTTAATGTTTCAGCATGCAATGCCTCAATATAATAAACAGGTGGAAGACATCATTAAAATGGGCAAAAATATTATTTTAGACGGGACAGCAGCAAATTTTAATAAGACTATTGACGCAAAATTAGAATATGAAGAATTAGGATACGATGTCGCTATGATTGCAATTGACATTCCTAAAGAGATGGCATTAGAGAGAAATCAACAAAGAGGTGGTCAAGGAGGAAGAGCTATTCCAAGATTTGCTATTCATCAAAATGCTGAAAAATTAGAAAAGGCTCTACCGATGTATAAGACGGTATTTAAGAACTTTTGGACTATTAAAAATTCAGGTACTTACGAAGAGTTCCTCACAGAGATTGATTTGCTTAAATCGGAAATTCTCAATTGGGTGCATAGTTAGTACTATATTATTTGATTTTCTCCTTATGATATAGCGGATGTCTTTATGACATCCGTTTCTTTTGTATAATATCCTATAAGTGTGATAAAATATTGTAGGAGAACATTATGGAAGAATCGACATATCAATCCAGGATATTTAAAGACATTGAATCAAACTCCCTAAAAGAAGGAGATATGATTTTTAAGATGTGCAAACTCATAACAAATGTAGCTGATTGCAATGGTATGTTTTGGGAATCACTTGAATTTCCAAATGGATTTATAAACACACTTGAGTCTTTTGAACCATATATGATAATTGGAATATATACGATGACTAAAGGG
>Ga0255211_1000643_pt1 | contig 11793 bp, 7 predicted proteins | sample Miss_Yuk_RepB_8d_FD_183036 | JGI IMG/M metagenome (GOLD analysis project Ga0255211, IMG submission 183036) | Freshwater microbial communities from Mississippi River, Louisiana, United States - Miss_Yuk_RepB_8d | ecosystem: Environmental > Aquatic > Freshwater > River | place: USA: Louisiana...
GTTTTTTTTGCTTTTTTCCCTCCTACTGATGTTTTTGTCTCGTTTATTGCAGTAGGTTGTTGTGATAAAGACACTTCACTAGGAGATGCGGCAGGAGATGCGACGGGCGATGCGACAGACGATGCGGCAGGAGATGCGACAGACGATGCGACGGGCGATGCGACAGACGATGCGGCAGGAGATGCGACAGACGATGCGGCAGGAGATGCGACAGACGATGAAAGTTGCTCTTCATGTGATTCTTCATCTGATTCTTCATCTGATTCTTCATCTGATTCTTCATCTGATTCTTCATGTGATTCTTCATGTGATTCTTCATGTGATTGTTCATCTGGTTGTTCTGGTTGTGCATGTTGTTCCGGAGGTGGTTGTTCTGGAGGTGGTTGTTCTAGTTGTTCCGGAGGTGGTTGTTCTAGTTGTTCAGGAGGTGGTTGTTTTGTTTGTTGAGGTGTATTATTTTCATCTTTACTTGAACCTAAAAAAGTTGATAAAAATCCTTTATTTTCTTCAGTTTCATCAGATGAACCAGGTTCTGGTTGTAATTTTGACTCAGAACTTGAGTTTAAACTTGACTTTAATTTTTCTCTTAACTCTTCTATTTTTTTTGTTTTTTCTGATAATTCTGTAATAATATTTATCACTTCACTTAGTAACCTATCTATTTCAGTTTTTAGTTTTTCATTACCTACCTGTTCGGCACGTTTTGTAAGTGGTGTAAATAAATTTGTAACTGAAGAAAACAAATCCATATTTATATATGATGATACTATATATAATAAATAACAAATTATTTATAATTTATAAGTTTTATTTATCCATTCTATAATATTTTCAACAGGACATGTTTTATAATCTTCTGTAAATCCCTTAATTTTTAAAAATGTCGGATTTTTCATCAACGACGTTTTATAAAATATATAGTCTCCATATTTTCCATTCCTTATACTTATTTCATCTGTTAACACTCTAATCATCCCCTTTATTGCTATTTTACTTCCTATAGTTTCACTTGTACCATCCGCACTACCCCCACTACAATTCACATCTCCGCATTGTGATGTTTCGATTATTTTAACAATATCATGGTACATAATCGTATTCGGATTTTTACTCTTTGGGAAAACCCCCGATAAAGACTTCTTCTGTTCACCCCATACAAAGTACAAACCATATTTCCCTTTTTTTAATAGAATCTCATTCCCCTCGTATATACCGAGCTTGATTCCCCCCATCTCAATATTTCCCCTTTCATCTATTATATCCTCTAATTCATACTCTCCCCTTTTCAGTTTTGCTACATCTATATCCTTCTTAACACTTTTATATTCTATCTTTTTTTTACCAGTTTCGTCAAGTGTCGTATGCTTAATTACAGGACCCTTACTCCCCACCATATATACATGATTATCATCAAGTGTAACGGTGTCTTTTTGTATATTTTTATCTTTTAATGCGGTGGTTAGCTGCTTGATATTTTCTAAACAAAACTTGCATGTTTCGGTGTATAAAATATCACCCTTCGCCACTTTATCTAAATCATCTTCCATTTTTTTCGTAAAATTATACTCAAATAAGGGGTTAAAATGCTGTATTATAAATTCTATCACAATACTACCCAGCGGTTTTATGATTAGTTTATTTCGTTCATTTCCAAATTCACGCTCTGTCGGCATTTCAAGCAACTCATCGGGTAGAAGCTCAAAATCCGTACATTTCACCTTTTTACCAACTACATCGCCCTTTTCCACATATCCCCTTTTTTGTATCTTTTCAATAAGGGATGCGAACGTCGACGGACGACCGATACCCTTCTCTTCTAGTAATTTTATAAGACTTGCCTCAGTATAATGAGATTTAAGTTCATTCATTGTGACAGTAGCTTTAATTTTATTGTAAGGAATCGTACAATTTTTTTTAATATTTAGTAAATAACTGTAGTTTGGATTTTCTTTTTCATAACCGTCTACCGCTTTCCATCCAGGGAAATCGATTCGTTCAGTTGTATATTTATACTCGTTGCTTTTGGGGGCAGTTAAATGAGCGGTAATCGTGGTACCTGTTGCATGCGACATACAGCTTTCAACGGCATTCGTCCATATGAGCTTATATAATTTTTGCTCCCGTGGTGTAAATGTATCCGGAATTTTCAGTATAGAGATATTTGTTGGGCGAATCGCCTCATGTGCTTCCTGTGCCTTAACACCTTTGTCGTCGGACCCCGACCCCGACCTCGAACCTTTATTCGCTTTTCCTGTTTTACCCTGTTTTCCTGTAGTTGAACTATCCGCGCTTGACCCAAACCCTAGAGCAAGATACTGTATATCCGGATTGATATATTTGTCGTTCCAATTTTCACATATATATCTCTTGGCACTCTCAATAAATTCCGGGCTATATGTTCGCGAATCTGTTCTCATATACGTAATCAACGAACCTTCATATAGCTTCTGACAAATTGACATCGTCTCCGACGGAGAATAGTTATGTTCACTACTCGCTTTCTGTTGTAATGCACTCGTCGTAAAAGGAGATGGCGGCGCCTTCGACACCTTTTTCGGCGGCGACAATGTAAACTCGTGGTCGTGATTTACACTTTCTTCCAAAAATTCCTCCACATCCTTAGGGAGTTCGTATTGACGACTAAGATTAAAAGGCAAATTCAGTTTTGTAAAATACCCCACAGTATTATATACCATTTTTCCCGGAGAGGAGTCGATATCTTTTTGATTGTCGAAGACCAATCGTAGCGCTGGCGTCTGACACCTTCCTGCGGATAAACTATTTTTAACACTGGATGCAATGTGTGTCCACAGCTGCGGGGAAATATGATATCCGACTAATAAATCTAATATTTGTCTGGCAAACTGGGCATATACCATGTTCATATTCAAAGTTCCGGGCGTACTCACCGCGCGTTCAATTGCCGTCTTTGTAATTTCATGGAAAATAATACGAGGCGTCGTCGCAACCGGCAACTTGAACATGTCGCACACATGCCATCCAATCGCCTCCCCCTCGCGATCATCATCCGTCGCAATAATTACATTACCCATACACGATTCTATTTCGCTTTTAATACGGGAAATCTGTTTTGATTTTTCGTCCATAGATGAAAATTTGAGAGTGAAGTTATCCATATGAATTGATTTTAGACCGTCTAGTGTGCGGAAGTGCCCGAATGTTGCGATACATTTATATCCGGGACCGAGATATGATTCTATTTTGCTACATTTTGCAGGCGACTCTACGATAACGAGGGTTGTTGTACTAGGTGCGTTTATTTTTGAGCGTTTAGACATTATTATGGTGTCTGGGTTATGATATGATGTTTGTTATAGAGTAGGTTATATGCTATAGAAGGAAATGTTTATGTATTTATAAGTGTAATATTAATTATTTCAATTTTAGAAAATATAATTAATATTACGTTGCGTTGCGTTGCATAATGAAAATGCTATACCGAAGATGAGGGCGCATTATTTTGCGATGGATTTTTTGCTTTAAATTCCGACCATGAAATCTTTTTCACAACTGGTGGCTTCGCGTGGTCTTTATTTCCATTGCCGTGGGAATGGTCGTGTGCCTTATTTATATTGTCGGCTTTTTTCATAGCACTATCGATATAGATAGATTTTAGCAATTTACCTACTTCGTATGAACCGGTATGCTGGTCTAATTTTTCATCCTCAATTTGCTTAAGAATATGAAGTAACTGGAAAAGAATATTTAAGTCGATTTCATCTTTTTTTACTTTGTTGAAAATGTCAGTATAGTTATTAAAAAGAAAAGAGCATCTAGATACACAAATATTGTCAAACTGGACAGGATTACTTTTAGACAATCTTTGATACTCTTTCTTAATTTTAAGAAGAGTCATAATGTCATCAGAGAGAGGCTTACTATGTTTTAGTTCGCGAATATTGTTTGTGTTATCCGCTACATCATTGGCGCGTATTAGTTTATCTAACTGTAAACGTTCTTGGGGATTCATAGTTATATGTAAATATTATATACTCTGTATTATATACTCTGTATTATATATTATGTACTATAGATTTATTTTTAAATTATAACGAATGCGATTTATAAACCCGATAAAAATAAACCCGATAAAAATAAACAAAGAATAAATAAAAGAATAAATAAAAAATAAATAAAAAAATAAAAAAAGAATAAATAAATATATAAATAGAGTATATAGAACCTAACATATATATATAAATGAGCAAAGGTGGTATAACAACACCAAATTTATCATTACCTGCGATACCAGCGGTAACCTCGGGTGGTGTAAATTATGAGAATAGAATGGCAGCAACACAATCTTTGTCAGCCGTAGCAAATGGTAACTTGTCTGGCGGTGGTGGTAAACGGCGCTACCGCAACAATGTGACAAAAGTAATGAAAGGTTGCAATAGTAAAAAGACAAGAAGACATAATAAAAAGAAACGACACGGTAAGAGAATATTTAGAGGTGGAAATAATATTACACCTGCAGTTACTGGTGGTAAAATCGAGCTTACTATGCCTAGTGGTTCGTCTGATTTTCAAACAGATTCGTTGAAAAGTTTAACAAGTGGATTACTAGATGCACAGACAGCAAATGCGAATATTCCTCCGGTTGCGAATCCTGTTGCTGTATCAAATTTTTCGGGTGGAGGAGTAAGTAGACGAAGACATAGAAACACAAAATATAGAAGATTAAGATATAAAAAAAGCATCGGGCGTAAAAGTAGGTCTTATAGACGACGCAGTGGTCGAAGGTAAACTATCATTTATATATTTACATGTAAACAGTAAATGCAAAAAATAAAACGTATAAGATAAAATTCACAATATAAACGTAAAATATAATAATGTAAAATAATATATTATTATTATATTTTAATATGAAGACCAGCGATTTATTAAATTCAATATTTATTATAGCAGTATTTATAGGCTTATATATTGCAAATATTTTAGCAATAGGAAAAAAGAATATAGAGAAGAACTGGCCAATATACAGATGTAGTCCTTTAGTAATGCCTTTCGCAAATATGTTTGGACACGATACTATGAAAAATTTTACATACTGTATTCAGACGATGCAAACCGACTTCATGGGACCATTCTTGGCTCCTTCAAACTATACAAATGCCGTTGTCGCTGAAAATATAAAAACAACGAATACGAATAATCGTAATACAATGGGTATGTTTGCATACTTGCGAAATGCTGTGATGAACAACTTTTCAGGTTTATTTAACGTATTTGGTAGTTTGGGAGTAATATTACAATATATGGTGAACAAAATAAAGGATATGATAGGCAAGATTACTGGTATATACATGACCACATTCTCTGTATTACAGGCGTCCGGTATTACCGCCGAATCAACATGGCAGGCGCTGCCAGGAAAATTATTGAGAGCTTTACCATCTTAGTATGTAATTTTTAACTATATTTTTATATTCGAGATATAATAATTCATTATACGATAAAAATGAATTATTATAGGTTATGTATATAGTAATACTAATTTATATATTTAGTATATATGGATTCAACGGCTATACCAACACCAATAACGCCCGCAACACCCATAACTCAAGTAACTCCAATAATACCAATATTTAAAAAAATAAATGAAATATATGTTAAATCGTCATATTTAGAGAGATATGGAGGGTCGGTAATATTCACGATATTTGCAATACTAATTGTTTTCTTTTACTTCGTTTATTTAAATATTCAAAATAATAAAGAAATCGTTAAAAAAGACTGGGCAAATAATAAATGCAGCCCCCAATACTTGCCATTTGCCGGTATGATTATGGAACCCAAAGACATGAGTAACATGGAATATACAATAAAGAATTTTTCGGAGTGTTCCGAAGTAATATTGAAAGATATCATACAAGTTGCCTTAGCGCCTCTCGAAGCTGCGTCGATATTAATTAGTGCAAGTGTACAAATATTAACTGGTGTTACAACGAATATAATGGGAGCAATATCAGGGTTTAGAAGAAATGCTATTCAAAACCAAACCAAGAATACTTCTGAAAAACAAGTAGCGTTTTCATCAATATTAGCGAAACTTGTGAATTTAATTAAGGATACGATGAATAAAGGAGAAGGTATTTTAACTGTTATTTTTTTTGTATTCTTTTCGGCATACAAAGCAGCGGCGTCTGTTTTTTATGTTATTTTGTTCGGAGAGGCAATCATATTGCTAATCATGTTCGCTGTTATGTATTTTGCATGGGGGGTATATATTTTTCTTATGGCGGTTATTTTTACTATACCTATAGCAGGACTTTATTTATGGGTCCCAGTTGGACTTACCATAATATATGTTGCATTTATGATTATGATTTTAGTTTTAGTCATTTTTACAGCTTCTGTTATTGCAAAAACAAAATAATTATTTATTTAGGAAATAAATATAACAAAATACAATATTGTACAATAAAATACAATATTATACAATAAATACAATATTATACAATAAATAATTATTTTTATCTAAGATTTATGTATAAGAAATATGAAAAATATATTTAAATCAAGATTTTCACTAATTGCTATTTGTATCGTACTTGGTATTTTAATTGGTTCGTTTACCTTATGTGGATGCAGAACAAATTTTGGACTACTAGAAGGTATGGAGTCGAATCAAGAAGTCAAAAAAGAAGGAGCAACCGGAGGAGAAGCAAGTACTAAAGAGGATAAAGAAGAGGAAGAACAAAGTGGTGGTAGCAATTTAAATACTCCAGCAATTGGAGACATTGCTGGGGGTTTGGCACATCTTGGAAAACAACTAGAGTCAAATTCAAACGGAGATGCTATAACAAATTCAATCGCAGAAGCATTACAAACCGCTATTCCTCTTACAGGAGGTAAATCCGGTTTTACCCCTACGAAAGAAAATTTTCAAGTTTCGAAACCTCTTGGATGGAAGTCTATAGAAGATAACGAGAGCGATGATGTAAACTTATCTAGTTGGGTTTCCGATGCAATAAAATATTCCAAAGGAATGGGAACCGAAGACCGTCTCAATAGTCTTCAGTACAACAGTGGTCCTCCTATTCCTCTACCTGATGGACAATTATTTTTCTTTAAAGATACAAAATTCAACCCATCCTGTTGCCCCAGTACATACACTAGCAGTACAGGATGCGCTTGCATGTCAAAGAAACAGTTTCAGTATCTCACGCAGCGTGGAGGAAATCATACAGCCCCCAATAATAGAACATCCTACTTTAACGAGTTTTAGGAAAAAGAAAAACACATATTCATATTCCCATTCATATTCCCATTCATATTCCGATTCATATTCCGATTCATATTCCCACTCACAATATTATTTCATATTCATAAAAATATAAAATAATATATTCGTTATAGTCTACTACTAAACAATTTTTGAATTACAAATACATATTAGATGGTGCCCTATTTAGACTACTTTCATCCTTTTTGATAAGGTTATTAATAACATCGCTTGTCACGGTAAATGGAAATTCTACTACCAACGTATTCTCTTTTTCGAACAAAGTCGTTCCCGGCTTCACTAGACGATACAAATTCAGTTTTTTATATACAATTTCAATACAGCGTTTCAGATTTCGAACACCATCCTCCTTATCCGTATAATTCTCAATGATATAGTTCAGCGTTGTATCAGGAATAATAATATCACCTTCATTGAAATTCACTTCGTAGCGAATCTTGGGAATCAAATACTGCTTTGCAATAACAATCTTGTCCTTTATTTGATACCCCGTCGTCTTGATTTTATACATACGGTCGAGCAAAATCGGATTCACTTTAAGAGGGTCATTGTAACTAAAGATAAACAGACACTTGCTCAAGTCAAAGTCAATCTCCGCAAAATACTTATCGTGAAACTGCGAATTCTGTGTTGTATCCGTCAAGTGTGTCAAAATTCCGATAATCTCCTCGCCCTTTGGCGTTTCGCTAATCTTATCCAACTCATCAAAGTAAATCACCGGATTCATCGACTTTGAACGTATCAAAATATCCACGATTTTACCCCACGTACTTCCCTCATACGTATACGAATGTCCCTCCAAATAACTACTATCGGTCGCACCCCCTAGTGGAATAAACGCGAATTCGCGATTCAAAATCTTACTGATTCCCTCCTTCACGAGACTCGTATTATGTGTTACTGTAAAATCACCCAATAAATATTTGTGATTATTGTCCAATTCGAATCCATAGTATTTGCCCCATCCACGCGGTTCTATCGTAATACCCATAACCATACTATCCTTATTGATAACTCTTTCACTTATCGCCATTTTTCGAGGACACTTTACCGGAATGTCGGACAAGTTATCACCCGATATATGTATTCTATGATATGTCCCCGTCCTTTTTTCGTTTTTATACATGCAGGACTTTTCACACTCTTTCATATTTGCCGAAAATCCAAGAGACCTAGCTACAAACAATATATCATCTGCTAAAACTTTGTTTTTTTGAATAACATCGTACCCCTTGGATTTATGACAATAAGAACCGTCCGTGTCAATAATTCCAGCAAGAAGTTCCAGTCGCGTTTTTCTGTCATTGATTTTGTAATCGTCGGGAATATGTTTTCTGTCAAGCAACATTTCGGATTTATTCGAAGTACCGTCACCCAACCAAGCACCAATAATGTAAGGGTCAAAGGGTACAGTTTTGCTAGAGAACTCCGCACCACGTTTATACCCCTTCAAATTTGTGCGAATATATTTCGGCAACTTTAGTAACGTTTTTACAGGAATTTCAATATAATCGTGCTCCAGTTTCATTTCGTCTAAATATTTCGTCGCATCTTCCATATTGTCGAAACGTCTGCTGTGTTGTTTATAGTCATTCTTATCAAAGTAACACACTTTATATCTAGTTTCACCCGACTTCGTCTTTACATTCTTTATAAAATTCATTCCCGACTGCTTCAAACACATGATGTGTTCGGAATTTACACCATATTTTTCCCCATTTGCATGAACAATATCAAACATGTCATCTTCGCCTCTACCAAGCGAAACTACATTTCTACATTTTGAATCATCTCCCATAACTTTATCACCTACTACAATATCTTGCACCATTTTTACCGAGCCGTCATACATCAGGATGGGTGTATCAAATGCATGACATTTACCCGTACCCATCGGACCATTGATGGCAATCGCCGTGCCCATAGCAGCAGGGTTCGAAATCCACTGTCCCAACATTTGCATAATCTGCATCTTTGCATCATTTAAACCATATACAGCACTGTCGAGGGTAGACTTTGCAGTTTCCATAAAGTCGTGACACTTTTCAATTCCGTCGGAAATCGTGAGAGGAAGATTGCAATGTTTTCCAAACGGTATCTGCATAAACGTGTCGACCCAGTTTTTAATTTTATAGTATTCGCCAGCACCGGGTTCCATATAGCGCAAATTCGTAATCTTCTTCAGTGCAATCGCCTTGAATGCTTGAGGGATATTCGACTGCAGGAGCGACAGACGATAAGGTTTGTCCGTAATCGTCAACTTATTCAAGTCTTCCAGCTCCTTCAACACCGCCGTTTGCTCCTCTGTAGACAAATTATCTTTAAAATATTTCAAATCATTTGTCGAATTCTTTTTTCGCAGCATTTTTTTGAATGTTCTCACATACTTCTTTTGCTGACTCTTTAGTTTTCTCTCCTCCCTATCCTTATATTCCTTCTCCTTTTTCACCATGATTGCAAGTGTCTCGCGCGCAATACTGTCGCTTTTATTATGTTTCAAAATTTCCTCCATTTGCGCCTTGATTTTTTGAATCGTTTCCAGCGACTCACTCTCGCCAGTTAATGCTGTAGATGTCTCTCGCGAACCTTTGGATTTAGAATCTTTTGAACTATCCGCTCGTTTTGTTTTCTTAGAATTATACTTGTAACCCTTAATGTCGCCACTAACAGCATCTTCATCCTCGTCGGGATAATAATCGGGGTCATCCTCTTCGTCGTCATCGTCGTCATAGTCTTCATCGGAATCATCATAAGAATCATATTCATCATCGTCATCGTCATCGTCATAGTCGGATTCCCATTCTTCTTCCGAATCATATTCCGAGTCATCTTCGTCGCGGTCACCTTTTTTGTCATTCACTAAATTAATTACAATATTGAACTTACCATTCTGTAACTGCTCTTTTGCAAACTCCTCAAACCCCGCCGAATACTTGTCGTCGCCCGTCTCACTATCGCTGTCCGAACAGTTTGTGCTCGTACTCGACGTATCATCGTCGTCTTGGGGAGGTGGTGGAGGATTATGCGAACCTTTTTTTTTACCTTTTTCATTAGTAGACTTATTTTCTTTTGATTTTGTCGCCTGTTCCAATGCAGCCTTTGCAGCACTCCTTGTGACCTTTTTATTTTCATCAACATCATTTGATTTCTTATTCGAAGAGACAGTAGCAGCAGAGTTTCTGGATGTTTTAGCAACTTCTCCTGCACCTCCACCTGCTGATGCTGCTTGTTCAAGCTTCGTGATACGGTTATTCATATACTTGGATGGAAACATATCAGCCAACATTTTTCTATATTCGTGCATATCAAATTTTTCCTTGCTACATGTAACGTGTTCCTCATCTCCAACTTCAATTTCACTGTCATTGCTAGTATTACCTTCGCTATCAGAATCTTTTCCTTTTTTATAGTTTTTTTCATCTCCCTTTTTCAAATCCTTTGACTTGTTGTTTTCTCCCTTTTTAGGATTTTTCTTACTATTTGTTATAATGGGCATGAGAGGAATAATGGGTTGAGTTGTATATATATAGATTAATGTTTTTAGATAGCTTCAATTTAATATATATTAAAAAATAAATATAAAATAAATAAAATATGAATACACGTGAATATGTAACAATATTTAGAATGAGTTTTGTATTTCTATTTGGATAAATAAAGTATGGTAGTTAAAGTATAAAAGTTACAGTAAAAAACGATAACAAGATTCTATTTGATATTTAATTTAAGATTTATAATTAATTATTATTTTTGTAATTAAGAAAATTGATAAACAATCTAAATATTATTCTATTAATATAAGAAGGAAATGTTTTCTCAAAAAGGTCAATCAAAATTAGCAGTTCAGAATGTATCTCCGGTTATTGGAATTCAGTTCAGTATAATGTCGCCGGAAGAAATCAGAAAGTCTTCGGTTGCTCATATTACGGACAGAAATACATATGATAATAACAGACCAGTGGTCGGTGGACCATTTGATTCTCGGATGGGTGTACTTGAACCCGGTATGATTTGTCCCACGGACGGATTAGACTACATGCAGACGCCGGGATACTTTGGTCACATTGAATTGGCACGACCTGTATTTTATATTCAATATCTGACAACCGTTCGAAAAATTCTGAGTTGCGTTTGTATAAAGTGTAGTAAACTTCTTATTAGCAAAGAAACGAATAGTAGGTTTATGGAAATGAAGCCGGATCAGAGATGGAATAATGTCTTTCAATATTGTAGCAAAGTTAAGCGTTGTGGCGAGGATACACATGATGGTTGCGGATGTCTTCAGCCGAAGCGAATCAAAAAACAGGATATGGCGACATTGATTGCGGAGTGGGAAAATACGGAAGCCGACGAAGGTGCTGAAGGTGAAGCAAAAAAGAATCTGACGATGCATTTGACACCCGAGGTCGTCATTAAGATTTTCCGGCGAATTTCCGACGAGGATGTGTCGTTTATGGGATTCAGTCCGCAGTTTTCACGCCCTGACTGGATGATTTGTCAGGTTTTGGCTGTTCCTC